>ERZ779885.424-NODE-424-length-48310-cov-18.767547_pt1 | contig 48310 bp, 32 predicted proteins | sample MGYA00511554_ERZ779885 | MGnify/ENA primary metagenome ERZ779885 (study PRJEB29588, sample SAMEA2160998) | human gut metagenome | biome: human gut; feature: human-associated habitat; material: faeces | place: Denmark | collected 2008/2010 ... | reverse complement strand
ATTGCCATTCCACACCATACCCCAGTCGGTCCAGCGTGTTGAGGATTGTCGCAAACGTCCGGCCACCGTCATGGTTAAGCAGTCCGGGTACATTCTCAAATAGCAGATACTCAGGCTTCCGGGCTTCAGCCAAGCGGGCAAGCTCAAAGAAGAGAGTGCCTCGCGGATCTCCGAATCCTTTTCGGGAGCCTGCTGTGCTGAACGCCTGACACGGAAAACCTCCGCAAAGTAGCTGGAATTCTGGCATTGTTTCTGGGTCTGCTTTTCTTGCATCTTCTACGAACCACTCTCCCTTCGTGTCAAACAGGGCGTTGTAACTACGGTTGGCGTATTTGTCGATTTCGCAGTGTCCTACGCATTCAAATCCTCCGGCACGAGTCAGTCCTTCGCGGAAACCGCCGATGCCGGAGAACATATCTACGAACTTGATCAAGGGCACAACTCCCGATGGGGATGTTTGTCGAACCTGCAAATGTGCTTAATAGGCGCCCTTCATCAAAAACAAAAGCAGCCCGCCATAGGCTAGACCAAACAAGATTTTTTTACCGTTCATAATGTACAAACCTCCTTTTTCCTTCTGCTTTTCTACCTATTATTAAAACATTGGAATCACCCCCTACAGTGAATTCAGGAAATCGAGCGCAGAGTCTGGTATAGCATTCTCTGACAGTGGGCTTGGAACAGCGTTGGTTATGTTGACTGCCTGCAACTCCTCCCGCACCACCTTGCGGATGCTTTTCTCCAGCCTATCCGTCTGTTCTGCCGCAAGGATACTCTGCACCAGAAACTCTTTGCGTTTGGCAGGCGGCACCTGCTGCAGCAACGCCCACGCGCGGCGGTGTTGCGGTTCGTTAAGGTTCGGGCGGAAAACATATTGCGGTCGTTTCATACCTCGCTTTTGCGGCGCGACACGGCGGCCAACGCACGCTCGAATCCGACCGCGTTCACCTTGTCGTCCAGCAGGAAAATCGTCTTACAAAGGCCGTCTTTGGGACTTAGGTGGCGGCTCACCACCGATGCGCCACCGCCCAGCAACACGGCGGGGATGGCGTGCAAATCGAATCCCGCTTCCATCGTGGCAGACAGAAGATGCTCTGTGTACTTGCGACCTTGTTTGTTCACAATGTCACGCACCGTATCGCTGACCGTGCAGGGTTGACCTGCCAGCATATTTTCGATTTGGGCATCCGTGAGGGACAGCCCGGTTTCGCGCCGCACCTGCTCCCGGATGTCATCCACGCAGCGGATCATGCCGAGCTCCAAGCTGTGCGCAGTGTCAGCCGCAGGGATGGCGTTGTCGATGCGCATAAGGTCCACCGTCCAGCCGCCGAGATCCATGAGGAGCATTGATGGCTCGTCCTGCAACAGCCCCACTTCGATCATAAGGGCGGCGTAGCCTTGAGGGAAGACCGCAACTTCCTCGATGGTAATGCTGTACTCCACGCCATCGAACTTGTAGTTCACAGGCTGATTGCTCCGCAGCAGATAATCTTTGAACTTGGGTTTGTCGCGTCCGAAACTGGTCAGCGGCAGACCCGCCGCAATCCGCACAGAACATTCGGGCGGCAAGCCGCGCTGCCGGATTTCTTTTGCAATGGCTGCCAGCGTCAGCAGGTAGTAGTTGTCGTTTACGGTCTTGTCCCGCTGGATAGGCTGCCTTCCGGAGCCGCAAACAAAAAAGCACCCGCCAAACTCTAAGAGTCCTTGGCGGGTGTAGGGTTCGTGTTCTCCGTAACTGGTAAGCCCAGCCGGGAACGAGCAGTGGGCTGTTTTGATGGCGTAGTAGCCGTGGTCGATGCCGATAATGATGCTCATAGTGGAAATCCTCCTTATTATAATAGGTATAAAATGGAAAACCTGAAAACAAACTGAAAACTGCCGGGAAAAACGAAAAATCCCCGCAGCCAACAGGAAATTGGCTACGGGGGAATTGAAAAGATTCTGAAAACAGCAGAAAAAAGTTGGAATTTTTGCTGAAAAACTGCAAAAGCGGGCGGCAGGGGAGGGGAAAACTGTCCCAAACTGCCCAACAAAAAAGTCCAACCGCTTTAAAACGGTTGGACATCTCTATAAAACGCACTTTGAAAATCGGTCATCGACTTTGCTAATTTTGTGCGATGCAACAAAGAAAAGAGCCTGTGACATTCTTTATGTCACAGGCTCTTGTCTCTATGTTACAAAAAAGATACCCTCTATTACGCAAAAACTATTGAAGCTTTTTGAGATTCAACTTGTAAAATTTTTGAACACCGCCGTTTGTGACTACTTCGATATAGCCAGAGGGTGAAATTTCACGCAACTTTACACCCAAAGTGGTTCTGCTAATGTTCAGCAAATCCAACAGATCTTGTGTGCGGATGCCTTCTTCAGAAAACAAACTTGCTTGGAGCAGAATGTAGAGCAAGTCTTTATATCTTTCTTCTTTTCCGTACTTATCGCTGAGCAAAAGATTTTCATAGCGACTGAGTTCAGCGAATCTTTTCGTTAGAGCCTCGTCTAATTGCTGCATAGATTCTTTTACGATTTCGAGAAAGGAAATAACGAAAGGAGTCAAATCACCACGGTTCCGAGGGTTGTTGCATACTTTAAAAGCATCGTAATATGTTTTGAGATTTTCTCTGACGGTATAGGATAGTCTATATCCAATAAGAGGGTCTAATTCTCTTGAGAGCATATAACTACTTATAAATCTGGATAATCGCCCATTTCCATCGTAAAATGGGTGAATATAGCCAATAAGATAGTGAAAGGCGCTTACCCTGACAAGCAGTTCATAATGCTCATCATTCAGAAATGCGAGAGCGGCTTCCATATGAGCTATTATACTACTTTCAGGAACAACGCCTTGATGAATTTCCTTTTGACTTACACTGTTGACAGAGACAGCGTCTTTTCTGAAAATTTTTCCGTCTGGAATGTTTTCGGGATGATCGAGTTTGACCTCAGGCAAGACAAGTTCGTCATATAAATTACGAATATCATCACAGGTGTTTAAGGGAATGTCGTTGCGATTCTGAAGCAGTAAATATTTTTGGACTAGACCATAAAAGCGCTTTTCATCTTTCTTTTCGTCGACGCGGTCAAGAATATCGCCAATCTCTCTACGAGTGCTATTTACACCCTCGATGTCGTTGGTCAATACAACTTCATCAATCAAACAACGCCGACTAAACTGCTGCAGCGCAACACCAGGCAGACCATGCTTTGAAATGCGTAGCTTTTGGATTTTTTTGTCGATTTTATTTATTTGTAAGCATAATTCGAGAACTTCTGCATTTTGATAAATGAAGGCTTGAGAATCATGAATTTTGATGTTTAATAGGATAGCCTCTTGAGAGTTAAAGCGAGATAAGTATAACTTTTCGTACTCACCTTCAGAATATTTGTAGAAGGCTTTGTTCAAAGGAAGATAAATCATACCGTTTCACTCCCTGCAAAAAAAGTAGAATTTCGTTAATAAACCGCATCAAGCCATCTTGTATTTAACGAAAAACAGCAATTTCCGTTAAATACAAGGCTGGGTGATTGGATTAGTTTATCAGATTTTGAACAATCCGTCAACCCCCCTTCGCAAAAAGCACAGATGACCAAAAATGAAATTGTCATTGATGAAAATTCCTGCCAGAGGGGATAAGATAGAAAGATTAGGACTTGCTATGACTAAGGCAGGAATTTTTATTTATAGCTATTATATCTCCGACGTTTTGCATAACTCGTCGGATGTTATATTTATAGGAAGTACTCTTCCATAGAGTAGTAATTGTGCAACTGGTAAGGTTATACATACAACAAAAAACCGGCAGCCGACGGTCTCATAAAACAGTGATATGCTCCCTATACAGCTTTCAGCGTTTTTTCACTGTTCGCTATATAGGGAGCATATCAGAGGATTAAAAATTTTGTTTCGTCCGTGATTTCCCCAAAAGCCCGGCTGGGCTTGTGTCAAGAAACCGTGGAATAAAATGTTATAATGGTTTTGTTTTATGCCGCGAAAGTTCTTTACACAAGTCCATACGGGCTTAAACTCCCGAAGGGACAAACGAAAAAAAATAAGAGGCCGCAGCCTCTTACCTTTATAAAAAAGCGCCCAAAAAAAGCGCATGCAAAAATAAGCGCCTTTTAAGCGCCCAAAACAGAATTTTCCAAAAATAAAAAAAGAAAAGCCACGAAGAACTTTACGTTACTTCGTGGCTTTTCTTGTCTCTATGTTACAAAAAAGATACCCTATAAAAAGGCTTAGACAAGGCCGCTGTTTTATAAAACATTGATTTGATGACCGAAAATTTTGTATTAGAATACCGCCTCTAAAGACTGCCTATGGCAAGGGAAGATATTGGTATTCTTCCGGTAGGGTAAGAGCCGTCCAATCAATTTTTTTGGCTGTGTATACGATTTCTGTATAGAGCGCGTCTCCGCGCTGCTTTCGATATGTAATGACGATTCTATCTGCGCTGCCTTTAACCATGCTTCGGATATCGCCTTCCAATACGGTGTTGGGAACAAAACGCCCCTTGCCGCCATTGCGGACAAAGCCCATACAAGCACCAACTGATCCGGCGAGCTTGTCAGTGTATAATTTCGGCTGGGATAAATTGTAATCACCGACCATCTTAGCAGAAAGATGTTTCTGCACCAATCCGGGAAGAACGCGCATTTTCATTTCGGTCGTGCCGTCTGCTGCAAACTCAAAATCTGACTCAGACAAGCGCTTGTCGCAGCACATACTAAAGAAGTTGTTTGCACTGATTTCCTTCTTGTTCAGCTTAAAGCCTGTCATGTGCAGAAAATTGCTGCCGTCAAATGAAACTTCCAGACACCGAACGGTCTTATGCTTGTCAGTCGTAACAAATAAAAGGCTTCTTCCCGCTAGGTTTTCCTTATAGGAAGCTGCGCAGGAGAAAACGATTTGCAAGGCTTCTTTTTTCGTCATGATAAACTACCTGTTGCATTCTATATTTTACAAAAAGAAAGGGACACCTACAACACCGCAGTGCTGTCCGATGTCCCTTGTGGCTAGTTTTATCGTTGTCCGCCAACCGACAGGTCCTTACGCCCTGCATCGCTTTCGGGTTTTATCGTTGCCCGCCAACCACAGGTTCTTACGTCCTGCATCAGATCGGATTTTAGGTGCTAGCCCACCAGCAGAATGTCGTCTGCTTTCCTACTTATAGTATACACAAGACGAACGAAAATAGCAACAGATCTAGCAATCAATTTTATGAATTTTTTGCAAATAAACGCACAAAAACAAAAATGAGATTAACTACCCCAAAAACCGACCAACCGCCGTGAGGCAATTAGCGATTTCGGCAAAGCATACATTGAAAATCGACCACTGATTTTGCCAATTTTGTGCGATACAAGAAAGTGGCCTATATTTAATTTATTGGAGTTGCCACTCTAAAAATCACCACACTGACAATTTGGATTTAAATATCTTACTGTGTAATGCTTTAGCTTCTGAACTACCAGCGTTTTTTGTGCTGGCGTCGCTCGTCTTCCAAAACCAAGGCTTGCAAATTTTTTAGGTAGTCATTCTCCGCACGCAACCGCTGGACTTCTGCCAGCAGATCTTCTTCCACCTGCTTCGGCAACTGCTTTGGCGGATGACCCTTACTGCTGCGGCCACGCCGTTCGATGGCTAACCCTTCCGGCCCTTCTTCCAAATAAATGCGTTCCCAGCGCTCTATAATTTTATGGTCGTTAATTCCAAATTCCTGCATCGCTGCACGGATACTCAGATTTTCTTTTTCTATGGTTTCTACAACCATTCTCTTGAACTCCGGCGTATATCGTTTGTTTGGTACTCCTTTTGGCATAGCAAAACACCCCACTTGTTAGATAGTATATCATACTGTCTAACAAATGGGGTGCTGTTCAGGAAATTGGCTGCGAGGAAATTGAAAACATTCTGAAAACAGCAGAAAAAAGTTGGAATTTTTGCTGAAAAACTGCAAAAGCGGGCGGCAGGGGAGGGGAAAACTGTCCCAAACTGCCCAACAAAAAAGTCCAACCGCTTTAAAACGGTTGGACATCTCTATAAAACGCACTTTGAAAATCGGTCATCGACTTTGCTAATTTTGTGCGATGCAACAAAGAAAAGAGCCTGTGACATTCTTTATGTCACAGGCTCTTGGTGCGCCGGAAGGGACTCGAACCCCCGACCTTCTGATTCGTAGTCAGACAGGTCATTTGCATTTGAACACATTGCCCTATAAAATTTAATGTTGACACCCGTTTGTCGATATTAAATTTTATAAGGAGATGGTAAAATGCAAACCTGTAAGAAGTGCTTTAGAGAGATTGGAGAGTATCCATTCTGCCCCTACTGCGGGGCTTCTCAAGGCAGCAATCTTCTGACGCTGGAACAAATTTATAGCGAATGGAGTACGCTGTACTTCAGAAAAGTAGGAAGAAAATCCCGCGAAGGATATGAAAACGCCTGGCGGACGCTCCACTTTTTGGGGCAATACGCAATGTCGGATATCAAGATCAGCGACTATCAACTGGCTATGGATACTCTGCAAAACAAAAGCAAGTCTCTCCAGAACAAGTTACTGCTGCTGATCGGACAGCTTTGCAAATACGCCGTGGCCGTCCACCGCCTAGACGTGATCAATCCATCGCCCTATCTCATACTTGATGGAGTGCAATCTAAAAGCCGTGAAATTTTTTCTGACGAAGAAATCTCACGGCTTTTTTTGTATGCTCAAGCCAACGAGCGTTTTTCTTGTACTGCAAGAGAAGTTCTTATTCTTATCTTCACCGGCTTACGACCAGAAGAACTTTTTGGAGTTGAGAAAAACGATGTCAGCTTACAATACCATTTCCTTTTTACCTGGGGTAGTAAAACCGATGCAGGTAAAGAGCGAATCATTCCTCTTATCCCCCAAATCATGCCGTATGTGTTTTCCTTTTACTTTGCACGAGGCCAAGAGAACTACTTGATCACCAGTCCGCGCGGGTATCGGGTTCGCATTGACAACTGGAGAAATCGTCAATTCTACCCATTGATGAAAGAATTGGGAATCAACTGTGCAGACACTCCCCGCCGCATGGTGCCCTACTGTTGCCGCCACACATACGCCTCTCTGGCCGACCGAGCGGGGGTAGATAAAGATACCATCATTAAAATTGTGGGCCACACAAGTTACAAATTCACGAAGCGAATCTACATACACGAAAAGCTGCCACAGCTTCAGGCTGAAACCAATAAAATTGATCGCCTGGTAAAACAAGAAATCACAAACAATAAAGAAAGAGAAGGAGATGTAAATGGTTGTCGTAGTGGGAAAACCGGAAACCGCCGAGAGCGTCCGGGAATTGAACTTTCGTGGCGAATTTGAAGTCTGCGAAATCGTGGAACGCAGCATTCCAGCAATCCAACGCCAGTTGGAGCAGAACGGTGAACAAATATCCCACCTGGTCTATGATGTGCGAATCATCGGCAACATAGATCAATCCCTTGGTTTGTTGGAGCGAATCTGCGTCACTGTTCCCGGCATTAAAATAATCGTGGTGACCGAGGGGTTATCCACAGACAGCGCTTTCATGCGGGACATCCTGACGCTGGTTCCTGCGGAGCAGATTGTCTCTGATCACGGCGCGGAGTTGAAACGTGTACTGAACACGATGCTCTGCGACGCCGGATTGATCAGCGAAGATACCGTCCAAAACGACACTCCTTCCCTGGAAGAACCGACGCCCCCAGGAGAAACCGCCCAGGCCCCTCCGGCCACCAGCGAGGTAGTCACTCCGCCCTCGCAGATTGACCGCGAGACTGCCCGGTCGCACCTGGTTCTACCGAAACCACGGCTGCGCGGGCGAAACGCCACCACTATCGCAGTCTGTGGAGCCGGACACCGCATCGGCACCACAACACAGGCCATGCAGTTATGCCTGTATGTCAAGGCCATGGGCTATAAAGCTGCCGTCATCGAGATGTCCGTAAGCAGTCTGACCCCCTACACGCAAATCAGCGATGAAGTGGTGCTGTTTGATGAAAAGCACTTCCGCATTGAGGGGACCGACATCTACAACGATAAAACCTGTATCCTTGCCACCAAAACCAAATATGATTATCTGATTCTGGACTATGGTGCTTTTGGAGAACTGAGTGAAGTAGCCGACTACCTGCGAAACGATATTCTGGTGGCCGTCTGTGGTGCCAAGCCCTCGGAGGTCGATCTGGTGAGTGACATTCTCCGGGTTGACAACGGCACAATCCATTATGTTTTTTCTTTTGTACCGCAAAGAGACCGCGACGATATCCTCAAATCCATGTCTCCCTTTGATGAGCGCACCTACTTTGCCGGGTGGACGCCTGATTACTTCCTGTATTCCGGCAACGATGAACTGTACGGGTACATCACCGGGCAGCTCAAGGCCAAAGAGACAGTACAGAAAAAAGGCGGCCTCAAATGGCCATTTGGGAGGAAAAGAAAATGAAAAAGAAAACCGTCCCTACCAGACATGCCATCCTGATGGCGGGCATCCAGGAAGAAAAGCGTCAAGCACAGCTTAAAGAAGCATACGGCATCACGGAAGAAGTAACGGTCGTGGAGAAAAAATCACGCACCGCCCAGCTGCTCCGGGTATTGGTCAATGCCATATTTGTGATGGTACGCTGCGTCGCTCTGGTCGTGCTGATTGTCCTGGCGATCATCGGTGTGGCCACGCTGATCTATCCCAATATGAGAGCCGCCGGTCTGGAAACCTGGCTGGAAATCGAAACCCAGCTGGCCGAATATCTTTGCAAATAGAGCGCTAAAAAGAATCGGCATATCGTATCAAATCGGTTGTGCCTAACAGGCACAACTGCAAAATAAGACAAAGAAATGCGAGGTAAAAGATTATGACTATCCCCATGCCCAAAAAAGAGTACATCACCTTCAAGATAGCCCCCGAACACAGCCGCCGTTACCAGCAGCTTATGAGTACCCTGACCAAATATCAACGCGCCGACCGCAGCTACATGGCCGCCTGCTACCTTCTCTCCGCTAACGATGATGTATTCGAGATTGCGGATGGCTTGGTGGATATCGAGGGCATTGATTTCGCTATGATTCGCACGGTCACAAAAAAGAAGTTCGGCGCAAGCTCGTCCACATACACCGCCGTCGAGGTAGGGTACAGTCTTTTCTCCTGGAAAGACTGCCGTGTGAATCCCCATGACATGGCTCAGAGCGGTGCGTTCTGGCTTCCGATTATCTGCAACGCCCTGCTCATTCAGGGCAATGCAGCCAATGTTGAGGTGGTCGAATGAAGAATTTATACTTCTCGCTTCTGCCTGACATTGAGAGATCAAAGTACAGGACAGAAAAACAATGGCTCAAGTTGGGCTTTGTTCCTGCATCTCAGGATGCAGGAACCATCATGTATTCCAATCGTTTCTGTACTGGAAAATACAGATACTTGACCTCCGAAGAAGTTCGCAAGGCCACCGACGAGGAAATGACCTCCTACCACGAGGAGCAGCGGCGCAAGCGCCGCTCCCGCTATCTTCAAGCGAAGAAAGAACGGGAGCAAGCAATCCGCTACGGAGAGCTGCTGTCCCTGTGTGACCAGCAGCGGCAACTTGATGAAGAAAACTACAGAGGGACCATCCCAACCCTTACGGTGTCCATTGACATCGAAACAACGGGCCTAGACTGTTATCAGGATGAAATCATTCAAATTTCGATTCTGGATGTTGACACCGGGGAAGTGCTGCTGGACAGTTATGTGAGACCGTATTTCACAGAAGATTGGCCAGAAGCACGGCGAGTAAACCATATCACAAAAGAAATGGTTTGCAATGCTCCCTATTTTTACGAACTTCTGCCCCAGTTAAATCAGGTGCTGGCGCAGGTGAAAACCATTGTCGGCTACAACTTCACAGGGTTTGACAATGGTTTCTTGACCCGCTACGGGGCCAGTTTCAACGATGAAACCATCGTTGAGGATCTGAGCAATATCTTCGCCGCCATCTACGGGGAGTTCTCACCGAAGCATGGCGATTTCAAGTTCAAAAACCTTTCGACCTGCGCCGACTATTTCGGATACGATTGGGGCGAAGAAACCGCCCACAACAGTCTGGCAGATTGTCGAGCCACAGCGTTTTGCTATAAGAAAACACAAGAAGAAATGTACCAGGAACTTTATCAAGAGAACATCCACAAGCGCGACTGCGGATTTTTCGACGAGAGTTATGATACGTGTGGTGATTACAATGGCTGAGTTTTGCCTGGATTGTTTTAACAGAATGAACGGCACCCACTACAAAGAAAAACAAGTCTGGCTGGAAGAATACCTTTGTGAAGGTTGCGCCGAATGGAAACCCTGCGTAATGCAGCTGTACCCCAAACCGATCATTTGTAGAATCGTGGATTTTGCAAGAAACAACACAAAAAGAGACGGAAAGTGAGGAAAAACAAAATGAACATTATTGCTGTAGCAAACCAAAAGGGTGGCGTGGGCAAAACCACCACCGTCGTGAACCTTGGCGCGGCTCTGGCCCGCAAAGGTAAATCTGTTCTCTGTATTGACTTTGACCCCCAGGCGAATCTCACCAACTATGTGGCCGGGTGCGAACCCAGGGAAAACTCCATCGCCAGCGTGATGCGTGCAGCAGTATTGTTCCAACCTGCTGACATCCGCGAAACCATTTATCATTCCGAGAGATTCGGGTTCGACTTCATCCCCTCGGACCTGCGGCTCAGCGAAGCGGACATCTACCTTGCTACGGCAATGAGCCGCGAAACCGTGCTGCGGCGCGTGCTGGAGCCGGTGCGTCAGGCGTATGACTACATCCTGATCGACTGCAACCCCAGCCTGGGGCTGCTGCTCACCAATGTGCTGGTTGCCAGCAACCAGGTCATCATCCCGGTGCAGACACAATACTTTGCCACCCAGGGGTTGTCATCGTTGGAGGGCGTCATCGGCAATGTGCGCATGACGCTGAACGCTGACCTGACTACCGTGAACATCCTGCTCACATTCAAGGACAAAACCAGCGTGGCCACCGCTGTAACCGAGACGCTGCGCGAGCAGTACCCGCAGTCCGTTTTTTCCATTGAAATCACCAGAAAGCAGGAAGCCATCAACAGTTCCATGATGGGCAAACCTGCCGGTGGTGACACGGGGGCAGAATACCGCGCCCTGGCTGACGAACTGATTGCGAGAGAGGGGTAAGCACCATGAGCAAGAACTTTGATTTTAAGGGTCGTTTGGCCGGAAACAATTTCGGGCAGCAAATGAACACCCAGGCAGCCTCCGTTGTCAGCACGCTGGCGGGCCGGACCGCCAAAGATTCCGGCTGGTCAAAGAAATTCCAGGTATTGGATATTCCCCTCACCAAACTGCATGAGTACCCAGAACAAAAAGTATTCAGCATGGACGAAGCCGAGCTGGAACAACTGACCGAAAATGTGCGGTCCTCCGGCATCCTCCAGCCCCTGATCGTCAGGGTACACCCGACAATTCCGGGCGATTTTGAAATCATCGCCGGTCACCGGCGCAGAGAGGCCGCACGGCGGGCCGGGATGGAAACCGTACCGTGCCAGGTGTACATGGGCATGACCGACGCCGAAGCCAAAACCGTCTTTTATGCCACCAACATGGGACAGCGCAGCGAGCTGCTGCCCTCTGAGCGGGCTGCCGGGTACAAGGCGCTGGCCGAAGTGCTGCGCCTGGAAGGCAACGGCGCGGTCAACGAAGTTGCCAAGATCGGCTCCGAAGGCAAACGGACAGTCTACCGCTATATGCGCCTTGTAAATCTGGAAAAGCCGCTATTGGATAAGGTGGATAAAAAGGAAATTTCCGTGTATGCGGGGGCCGCCCTGGCAGACTTGACGCCGACCGCCCAAATGAACCTGCTGGCTGTTCTGGAGCAGCACGATCAGGATGGCATCACAGAGAAAGCCGCCAAGGAAGTAGCAGCTCTCCAGCGCCATGATGTTGAGACGATTGATCGTTGCCTTTTCCCCGTCCGGGAAAAGAAGGCCGCCCCGGCCCCCAGGGCAGGTAAATTGAAGCTGAACCCCAAGCGGTTTGACCACTATTTTGTAGGTTTGGATACCGAGGAGGAAAAACTGGACTATCTGGAGGCCGCTTTGATCGCCTATAGCACAGCCCAAAAGAAAGGTGATGGCCAATGTTGACTTGCAAGATAACAGATTTTTCGCGGCCCTCTCAGACCGTAAAATCGTCCTGCCGGGCGCGGTTTTCCGTAACCCTTTATATGGATGAACAGCCCTTAGTGGAGATCCATAATTGTGTGCTGCTGTACAACCAAAAGCTACAGGCATACTATGTTGGGTATCCTGGATATAAACGCGGCAATAGATACGACAACATTGCTTCTGTCGTGTCGCCAGAAATGAATGCCGAAATCATTGCTGCCGCAGTCCATATTTTGGGACAGAACCAGTGATAAAATGAATATGGAAGGAGAAAACAATGAGATTTTCCAGACTACACGGCAGCGTTCTTGCCGGGGCATTCTTTTTGGCCAGTTCTCGCGCTCACCTGAGAATCCCGGCAATCCTGTCTGGCACGGTAATGGTAGTGCTGGCATTGTCGGGGTGTACTGCAGCTGGCTCTTCTTCCGTCCCAGAACCTGCTCCCACACCAACACCGTCCCCAGCAGCAACAGCAGAATCAGCTTTGCACGAGAGTACAAACCCTGATACGGTTGCCTGGCTCACCATTCCCGGCACCAATATCGACGGGCCGGTGCAGCAGGGGCCGGATAACGACTACTATCTGCGCCGGGACAGCGACGGCAATGAAGATTACCGTGGCTGTTACTTTGCTGATTCCGACGCCATCGTTTCTCTGGCCAATCTCAGCCGCAATGTGGTCATCTACGGGCACACCTTCACTGACGGCTGGGAGGGCGGCTTTGAACAGCTGGACAAGTACTTAGACACTTCCTGGGCACAGAATCACAAAGCACTCCAACTGGAGATCAACGGCACCGTGCTGGAGTACGAAGTATGTAGTGTGGGCTTCTGCGATGTTGAGGAAACCAGCCTTCCCATTTACTGTAACCTAGAGGATGAGGCATTTCGCTATCTGATCGAAGATGCAAATGCCCGAAATCAGGTAGACGGTTTGGAACAGCTTTCTGCCGGTGACCAGATTTTAACACTGGCTACCTGTACAGAAAAAGAAACCGAGCGTTTGGTTATTGTAGCAAAGCAAATTTATGATACAATGATTGCAACAGAGGAGGACGCGCACTCATGAAAAATCAAATCAAATTGTTCTGTATTGCCCTCGCCGGTGCTTTCATGCTTGCGGCCTGCGGCGGGCCGAAGCTAATTGGCGTGACGCTGCCGGAAACGCCGCTGGTGCTGGCCACCGGCGAAACGGCTACGGCAGAAACCTCGTATACCTATGACGGCGAAACGCCAGAGAACGCCCAGCCGGAAGTGGTCTATACCAGCGGCGATGCGACTATCGCCACGGTGGACGAGAACGGTGTTATCACTGGCGTGGCTGAGGGCGAAACCACCATCACGGCCACCGTGGGTGAATTGAGCGCCAGCCGCACGGTATCGGTCATCATCCCGGTGGAACGTCTGGAGGCCGAATCCATGGCGCTGCACCTTGCCGACGGCCCCGCCTCACTCACCTACACCGTGGTGCCGGAGAACTTCACCGGCGAGCTGACCTTTGCCAGCGCCAACAACGCCATTGTCACCGTGGATGCCAATGGGCAGATCACGCCGGTAGCCGCAGGAGATACCAACGTAACCGTTACGGCCCCCAACGGCATGACGGCCACCGCCCAGATTCGCGTCTGGGACGGGCCGAAAGAACTGAATCTGGCTCCGGCAAAGACCGAAGTGACAAAGGGAAGCGGCACGCAGATCGGCGTCACCGATGAACAGGGCAACAATGTGGAAGCCGAAAGCCTGACCTGGGCCTCCAGCGACGAAACCGTTGCCCAGGTATCGGGTGGCTGGGTAGACGTGACCGGCACCGGCGCGGTGACGATCACGGCCAGCACCGAATATGGCGTTTCTACTTCCGTAGAGCTGACCGGCGTCGCACCCGCTGCGCGACAGGCAGCCAGCGCAGGGGCCGCCTCTGGTGCTGCCGCTGGCTCTGCCAGTTCCGGCGGCTCTGGAGCCGGTGGCAGTTCTGCTCCAGCAGCCGGTGCCGGACATGGCTATTGGACCGTGTACGGTGACGGCGGTGCACTGGATTTGATCAATGGCATTCGTGCCTCTGCAGGTTTGGGCGCACTGACCTGGGACGATGGCCTGGGCGACATTGCTGCCGCCCGCTGCCGCCAGCTGATGGACGATTTTAGCCACAACGGAATGACTGCCCCGGAGATTTGCGCCATGGGTGCGCCCGACGCCTCCTCTGTAGTTTCTTCCTGGCAGGCCAGCAGCGCCCATTATGCACAAATGGTCTATGAGGGCTACACCCGTTGCGCAGTCGCTCACTGCTATGATGGCGATGGCTGTCATTATTGGTGCGCCACGTTTGGTTGATAAGTAAATATAGCCGCAAAGAGGTACGACAATATCGTACCTCTTTTTTCTTTCTGTATTGTATTGGAAGGAGGATTGAATTGGAACAATTATCAAAGAGCGAAAAGCAAATCATGAACTCTTTCTGGAATAGCACTTCTCCGCTGACCGCAAATGACCTGCTTTCCGTATGTATCGGTCGCACTTGGAAAACGCGGTCTGTATTCCCTCTTGTAAAGAAACTTCTTGAAAAAGGTTTTTTATCTGAGGTTGGCTTTGTGCGCTGCGGAAAGACTTATGCCCGAACCTTTAGACCTGCGATTTCACGAGTTGAATATTGGGCAGAAGTTATACGGCAAGAGAATTTAACAAGAGCCCAAGTTTCAGAATTGAAACGGCTTCTCAGTGTGCACCATAAAGCATCATAATGTCAATACCTAAAAGTCCCCCATAAGCCCACAACAACAGCCACCACATATTTACAATTGCAATCATCATTTTAGTTACCATTCGAGGAAACCGCTTATTTGCACTAAGCAACGGAAGAATCGAAGCAAACAACTGCTGCATGATAAGGATGGCACTTACAAGCAAAATCCCCGCTTCAAATACAATCATTTCCAAGTCCGCCAAACGACTTCCCCAGATAACATCTCTAAAAATGCTGTTAGCTGTGTACTCGCTCAAAAAATAGAGTATCAAGGTTAATGCGGGTAACATACTCCACAGAGCAAACATTTTTCTAGATGCCGGAAAATAGATTTCGTGTTTTCCGCATTTCATGTTTACTGCGAAAGCGACACTTGACATCACCACAACGGCAAGAACCAAATGAAAATATTGGTGGACAAAGGAAGCCACTGCCAGTAAAGCACACAGGAACAATAACCCGGCACAGCTATTGTAGGTTGAGTTTCCTACATTACCGTATGTAATATTCTGGACAATAATCGTGCGGTTATTGTTCAATACCACACCTTTTTCGAGCCTAACGCTTTCGCATGATGACGGTTTAATTGCCGACCACACAGTGGCAATAGTGGAAATAATTGTAAGAATCATCATTACTAAATCGACCATTTTATTCTCCTTTCTTACTGTTGGAAGGGTATTAGTGTGATGGTTAATCACATCAGCTATCATATTTACTTTTGTTAGATTTTCAAGGCAAATTTTCGACTTTTTTCTTTTTTCTATAAAAATAATTACTTTGCAGCATTTGTCAAGCATATCGGTATTCGTTTTTGAGGTGTACCATGCCAAAAAGAAAGAATCGCGTTTGGGACAGCAGCTAAAGCCCCACATTTATCCATTCATCCTTTGAATTTTTAATGATAAAGAAAGAGGTAAAACAGAATGAATAAACCCAGATTGCGCCAGTTTCTGGCGCTTTTTTTAGTGTTGTGCATGCTGTGCAGCACAACACTGCCGATCTATGCCGAAACCTCCGCTGGGGAAGTAACGCCGGTGGAGACTTCTGTGTCTGTGGCAACCCCCGAAAATGCAGCCAGTGATGACGGTACAGAAAAAAGCTCCGATAGCAGCAACCTCGCTTCGGCCACCCCTGAAACAGCCCTGAGCGAAGCTGCCCAGGCATTTGTGGACGCCGTTGCCGCGCTGGACCGGGAAGGTATCTTGACCGCGATCAACGCCTGGGGCCTGGCAAGCCAGGCTTGGCAGGCCGATCAATCGAATGCCGAACTGACCGCAGCGTTGGAGGCCGCCACGGAAGCCTCGGATGCGGCGGCGGCTCCCGTCTATGCCGCGGAAGATCTCTATATGGCTCTTTCCGATGAGGAGCGCGAGATCGACGCCGTCAAGGCCGCTTACAGTTCTCTGACCGCGCTGTTCATTTCCATGCAGTTGGCCATGCAAAACCCGGTCGCCCCTGGTGGCGGTGGTGATGAACCTGATCTTGAGGAAATCGCCACTGTACTCTACGGCGATTTGCCGGATGCGCCGACCGGCAGTTACATGGGCGAATATGGGCTGCCGGTTGCCACCGGCGACACCAAAATCAGCATTTCGGCCTGGAAGCATGACTTGCTGGACGCCAGCAGCAAAGGCCGTCTGGACGCAGACGCGCTCAATGAAACCAATGCTGTAATGGCGGTAGCAAAGCAGGATGGCGCAGATTACGCAATTGTGCCCATTGCCGTCCAGGTCGAGTACCCCGCCAACGGTGCTACCACGACGATCACACTGCCGGACAACGTGGAACTTCTGAGCTACACATCCACCGCCGATAATCTGGTTCCTGCCAGTGAAACGGAACGCACCCAAATTCTGAACGCCAGCTACAAGGATTCGTCGGCTTCTGCTTCCGGCTTTTATGTGAAGGCAACCGAAGATTTTTCTGTCACGTTCACCTATTCGGCCCCCGATGGCACCACCATGAGCAAAAACCTCAATGTCACCATCGACGGCAATGCGGAGGCTATCGCCCTCCCCGCGTCCAATAGCAACGGGGTCAGCACCTACGCCAACACCCCGCAGCCACCGTTTACGACCGGCAAAATCACGAAGATCGAGTATGTGGTAAGTACCTGGCTGGTCTGGTTCAACGGCGTCGAAGCCTATTGTTGCGACAACGGTCTGTATGCAGCTCCCGGTGGCTGCCCGACCTATTCTTTTGCATACGTTTCCAAGTTGGAACCTGGACAGTACACCCCCGGAAACCATTATGCCAACCAGGTAAACATTTGGGGTGGCCTCAATCAGCTTTCTATGGGGCTTTTGTCCAAGAGCCACGATGTAAATGATTTTGCTGGCAGCAGCTTTGCCGCCAGCGCAGCAGCCACCTACTCCACCACCGGCAACGAAGTTCTGAAAACCGCCTACGAGTATTACAACGACACCCAGCTTTGGATTATCGAACACTATCCGAACAGTGTGGCGGCACAAACCTACATGAAGGCCGCTGCTGCTCTGGAAAACAATGGTCTGGACGCCCGCCCCTATTTAGGAAATGGCGGGTATTACACTTTCGCGTATTTTCCCCCTGCCGGTTATAACTGGCAACGCATTGTCGTTATCGGCCCGGAGATCGACGAAGATGACGATACAAGCGAATTGCCCGAAACGCCGGAAATGCAATACTATTCCGCAGACTGGACGGCCCCGCCGCAGTCTGCCAGCGGCAGCTTCGATCTGACCTATACCGTACACATTGACAAGTCTGCCAACATCACCCATGAGAAGTTGGATGATGCCATCTTCAAGCTGACCCCCAATCCTTCCAGCGGCACGATCAGCGGCGGCACCTGGACCATTGGCGACCCGCAGATTGTGACCACAGTGGACGGCGCGGCCTCTGCCACCTGGACGCTTCATTACGAAGTAACAAAAACCAGCACCACCACATTGAGCGGCAAAGAAGGACCGTACAACACACAGGAGGAGGCCAACGCTGCCGCCGAGGCCGCCAAGAACAACGCGATTGCACAGCTGCAAAATGAAGCCCAGGCCATGGTTGATGCAGCCATTGCTGAAGCAAAAGCTCAGCTGGCAAAAATCACGATTGACTACGAGGAAACGACTGTCCCGCACGGTTTCGACCCCACGGACAGCAGTTCTGGTTCTGTTTCTGTACCGTCCAACGGCTCTGCTACTGCTGTTGTGGCAAATCAGCCCTGGCAGGCGCATGTAACCTGGGAAAAGCGCGACGCCCTCACTGGCGGCCGCATCACAGAAGATGCAGAGTATGCGTTTTACGAATGGAATGTGGACGCCAACGAATACCAGATCAGCAACAACTACCGCGTCACGCGTCTGGAAAACGGCCTGTACACTGTGACCGTGACCAACCCGGTCTACACCGATTGGACAGAGGGGTATGTGTATTACACTCAGGACAACCTGGGCAAATTCCGTATCGAAGAAGTCACTGCGCCCGCAGGGTATACCGATGCCGCCCTGCAGGGGACCGATTGGGTCGAACACTGGAGCCAGGAATTTGAAATCACCGACAGCGACCAGACCTACAGCTATACCGGCGACGACGCAGACTACAACCGCCCGCAGGGTAATAAAGTCATCATCAAAAAGATCGAAGCCCACACCGGCGAGATCATCGTGGACGATGCCGTATTCACGCTCTACCAGTGGAACCAGGAACGCGGCCTGTACGAAAAAAGCAAAGACTATTCCTTTGTTCGGAATGCCGAGGGCCTGTACACCATCACCTGCCTGCATGATGACTGGTCGCAGTATGAAGAAGGCAACCTGTACTATGAAGATACCCTGTGTGATGTCCGAGAAGATACTGTGAACAGCGACGGCTCCACGACCGAACACCCGCAGTATTACACCGACTATGAGCCGGTTGACTTCTCCCTTGACGAGCGCGCCGTCACCAATGACGGTCAGTTTGTCGTGGTGGAATCCAAGTCTCCGTATGGCTACTACGGCGACTGGACCGGCTCACGCGAGACCCCTAATTTTGAGGTCGAAGATGCCGGTAAACACGCCTATTATATTCGCCTGACCGATGACGGTTCCACAATCACCCTCACAGACAGCGAATACAATGCCCACGTCCTGACGGAAAATAAGGGCGGCACCCTGATCGACCTGGGCGACCAGACCGTAACGCTCCAGGTATTCCGACCGGCGCTCACCGAGTACGACGAAAACAACCTGTTCCGCAACAATCCCTGGTACAGCACCGTTGTTTGGGAAAAGCGCGACGCCCTCACCGGCGGCCTGGTTGATGCAGACACCACCTTTGAAATCCAGGAGTGGAACCCCGAAAAAGGTGAATATGAAAAGAGCACCCATTACCAGGTCGTGCGCCGTGAAGATGGCAAGTACACTGTACACTTGATTGGTGACGCCTTTTTTGAAGGCTGGGAGGGCAAGCAAGGCGTGCTCTACTACCATCAGGCCAACCAGGGCAAGTATCGGATCGTAGAGCTGAAAGCTCCGGCCTCCTACAATCTGAAAGCCTGGGAGCATAACAACTGGGTCATCGGTTGGAGCGAGGAGATTATCGTCCACCCAGACTATCCTACCTATGAGTTCCTGGGCGAAACCGCTTCTCGCAACATGCCCTACAAAACAAAAGTCCTCATTAAAAAAGTCGATAATGCCACCGGCGAATTTATCCTGCCGGACACGACCTGGACACTGTACGAGTGGAATGAGCGGAATAACCAATATGAGGTCAGCACCAACTACAAAATCGTGCGCCGCGAAGATGGTTACTACACTGTAACCACACTGCACAGCGACTGGACACACTACGAAGAAGGATACCTTTACTTCGAGGACACACAGACGGATTACCCGGATAGCGGGCGCTGGTTCTCCAATGAAGGAAAATTCCTCATTGTAGAGAGCCAGGCTCCTGCCGGGTACTACGGCGATTACTGGCGCAACGATGAGCCTGGCACCCATTCCACGGACACCGGCTCCGATCTCGGCAAACGCGGCTATGCTTTCACGCTGACCGAGGACAATGGCACACTCTGGCTGACCAATGCAGACTACAACGCCAAGATTCTGTATAACCTGGATGAAGGCAATGCTACTGTGGTTCTCGCTGACGGTCGGCCCACCAGCGTCATCATCAACGAGGAGCAGCAGCCCTCCTATAAGCGCGATGAGACCAGCTTTGGCAATACCGCCAAATACGGGTATGTGGTGTTCGACCGCAGCCAGTACAACAAAAAGTGGGCACAGACGGGTGATGATGATACCTACACCACCAGTTATGAAGCCACTACAAGCAAGCTGGGCGACAAGATTGCCGCTCCCGAAGATACTCTTTGGAAGAACGGCAAGCTGTTCGAGCTGGAAGATTATGTCACCGATCTGATCAGCGGCCCAGTGTATTATGATGTGACCTTAGAAAACATTAAGTCGCTGGATGAGGTTCCCTCTACGATGGAGTATCAGCTGAGCGCTGAAAAAACCATTACATTGGCCCTTGTTTCTGCCGACTGGCTTGAGGAACCCCGAAGCAGCTACACCGGCTTTGTGGACCTCGGCTATTCCCCCAAGCAGCCGACAGCCAACGAGACCGAAACGATAACTGCTGATGACGGCCACACCTTCACCGGCCATCTGGTCGGCATCGAACAGACTGGTGACTATGGCTGGGTAGACATGGAGATTCCCGCCACCTACTACGGCTGGCCTGACGTTAAAGGCATCTTCCTCGGAAGTCTGGTTCTGCCCCACAACGACAACAAGCCGGTCTATGAGGGCTATGAGACGGAAATTTTGACCTATCTCGGCTTCAACAATAAGGACTACAAAATCGTTGATGCAGAATGGACAGGTAATTGGGAGGCGCTGCCCGGCTCCGACATGATGAACCGCAGTGCTACCTTCACGATCTCCGTCTATGCCACCGGCTGGATTGCCCGATACGAAGAAGGTGAAGAAGGGGAACGCACCGGCACCGCGACGGCCTCCTACAGCTTCGAGGACACCGCCAGTCAGGAAGATGGGTTGTACCACTGGCTGGTCACCGCGCACTACAAGCCTGCCAGTGTATGGACCGTCCTGCAGGCCGCAGCGGCCGTGCTGGGCATTGGCCTTGTCATTGCTGCCGTGGTCCTTATTCTTTTCATTCTGTCCCGCAAGAGAAAGGAAAAGAAACGCACAACGGAAAAGGTGTAACTGCACCTTGATGGAGGTGAATTATGTCCAGCGATTTAAGGACGGCAATCATTGAAAATATAACCATTGCCGATTTTCTGCGCTCTGAGGGTTATGAAGTAATACCACGAGGGCGAAAGCTCACCGTGAAAGGGCATGATAGCCTGGTCATAACACCAGACAAAAATGTATTCACCTGGAACAGTCGCGGTTTTGGCGGTTCTGTGATCGACCTCTACATGGGGTTGCACAGCTGCGATGCCCGCACGGCCATGACAGAGCTGCGGAAGCAGCTGCCGGAGTACGAAAAAGAACGACCGAAGCCAAACCGGCCACACCCAGCAAAGCCTCCTGCACCAAAAGACAAAGAATCGGTCCCCCTAATTCTTCCCACCGAGGACAAAAACAAATGGCGACGGGTTTACGCCTACTTAATCAGTACAAGAAAAATCACGCCGACCATTGTGAAGTGGTTGGTGCAGGAAAAAACCATTTATCCCGACGAACGAGGCAATCTTTGTTATCTCGGACGAGATGGCAAAGGAGGAATCAATTACTGTGCAAGAAAAGGCACCTTGACGCCCCGCGACGGCCAAAAGGGATACCGCAACGTGGTCGAAGGGAGCGACTATCAAAAGCGCTGTGTGATGAACCATAGCCCCAGTCACACCAAATTGGTGGTCACCGAAGCGGCGGTGGACGCATGGAGCTTCGCTTCGATGCTGGAGATCCACGGGCTTGACCACAAGGCATATACTTACCTTTCTCTGGAAACCACCTATGAAGGGCCGCTTGGTATCTATCTTGACGAGAACCCCCAAATCAAGACGATTTATCTTGCCCAGGACGCGGACGAAGGCGGCCTAAAGAGCCGGGTAAACTGCCGCAAGCTCCTGGAGGAAAGGGGATTCACCGGCAAGGTGATCGACAAACTGCCCAACGCCAATGCCCCCGGCGCGAAAGACTGGAACGACGCGCTGATTCTGAAACGCGCAGAAATGGAAAGAGAGCCTGTCGAACAAGCGCCGACCCACACCGATGAACCGACGGTGCAACCGTCGATTGGTTTAGAGCTTACACCATAAGACCAGTTCTTTCATTAGAAAACACACAAAGGAGAATACGATATGATTGATGTAAATTCTTTCACTACCGACGTAAAAGACCAAATTCTTGGCATTCTCTCTGCCATCGGCACCAACCTAGTCTGCCCCTTAATCACCGCCGCCGCTATTATTTACTGCATTTTCCAGTTGCCGCAGCTGTTCAAGGCTCACCGGGATGGCATGTCGGATGTTTTCTGGGAGTTTATGTGGAAGGAAATCATCGGCTTGTTGGTAGCGGTCGGCACCGGCGTCCTTTGGGGACTTTTGGCTGCCGGTGTATTCGGAACCACTGTTTAACCCACTGTGTACAAAAACCTGCTGCCCAGGAGGTTCACCCCTGGGCAGCAGCTTATTTTTTCATCGGGGATTAAAAAATGGAAGTAATCGGAAAATTTATCCTAAACCTCATAGCAGACGGCATCGCCACTTTGATACACGACATTTTTGTTGCACTTTTGACAGTCATTATGGATTTTGTCAGCAAAATGATCGTGTCTCTTTGGGATGATTCGATTATCAGCGCTATCGTGTCCTGCTCCAGTTGGATAGCCATGGGAGTATTTGCTGTCGGCTGTATCCTGATGCTCTATGACATTTTAGAGGCACGCTCAGAAGAAAAAACCGTCTACATGTCCTCAGTCACAAAGAACTTCGTCTCAGGGCTGGCCTTTGCTCTTTTCGGTCCCAAGCTGGTGCATGTGATGACAAAAGCCATATTAAGTTTGATTCAGCTTCTGAAATTGAGCGATTCAGTTACAAATTTCGAGGGAACAGAGTATGCAAACTCGTTGACCAACTTGTGGTTGTCTCCTGATCTTGTTGTCGGCAGCAGCCTCCTGGAATCTGTGATCTGCTTCTTTATTGTCGTAATTGGCAGCGGAGTTTTTATCTATAAAATCACGTTGCGCTTTGTACAATTCATCACTTTAATTGCCATGGTTCCGCTATACGAAACCAGTGTCTTGCGAGGCGATCAAACAGCCTTCTCAGGCTGGTTTCGCCAGGCTATGGCCGTGGGCTTGACTTTTTTCTTTGAGTACTTTTTTTATGCCCTGGCTATCACCTTACTGATGAGTACCGGCATCGCCAATACGTTTTTGGGGATGGGCTGCCTGCTCGGTATGGGTGGTGTGAGCCGCACGCTGGACAAATATGGTTTATCCAGCGCCGGGCCGCATATCAACCCAACGGGCGTCGCATATTTCGCAGGGGCTGTCAAAGGACTATTAAAGTAGCCACCGCGTATGCAAAAGCAAAAAGAAAAACAATCGAACCATCGAAAAAAACAAACTGTGCCTAATAGGCACAAACCCACCCAAAAGGAGGAAAAATGACTACGCAAAAGTACCTCTGTCCACCACGGCTGCAAAAGAAGTTTCTTTTGTGGTGGTGGACAGTCCCGGAATTGATTCTGATTGCCACTTTGGTGGTAGCAACATTTTACCTTACTTCTTTGGAATTGCTGGCGTTGACCCTGTTTGTTGCCATTGGCGCGGCGCGGGTGGATTTTGAACACAATCTATTCGGTGCATTGCGCACAAGAACCCTTTACCACCTTTTCACAAAAACCTTTACCGCCAATGAAAAACACGCCGCAAATAAAGAAGAAAAGCGCAAACGCAAGCGCCTAGTGAAACAAATGCGTTCCCGGTTGCCTATCCAGGATTTGATTCAGTTCCGTTTTGCCGACAACGGCATCTATGGCGGCAAGGACGGCAAGGAGTTATTCCGCTTCTACCGCTACTATCCGCCGAACACCGACGTAATGACAGATGAAGAAATCGCGCAGGAAATCGAACAGCTGTGCCGGTTGTTCGATTCCCTGCGCTGCCCCTTCACCATGTTCGGTACAGATAAAATCGAGGACATGAGCGCCCTCAAGGAATACTACCGCAGCTTGCCACGCCGCTATGACCACATTCTGGCAGACGTAGTCAACGAGATCGAAAGCACCGAAACAAAATCCAGTGCCGTGCAGCGGGCGTATTATTTTATCTACAAAGCGCAGTCTGAGGAGGATGATATCTACACCCTGATCGTCGGCAAAGGATATAAAATTGACCGCGTAAAAAACGACGAAATGGCCGTTCTTCTGCGCAATTACCTGGTCCGTGAGTTCATCAATGTGGATATCTACACCATTGCCGAAGAAGTGAAAAACTACCCCAACATGGCAAAGGCCAAACCGGCGATCTACAACAAGGAAATTCAGCGCCGTCTTTGCCCCAACCGCATTGACTTCACCCGTGACCATGCCGAGCAATCCGGCCTGATGCGCCGAACCCTTATGATAAAGAACTTCCCGGCTCAGATTCCGCCGCGTGCCTTGTACACGGTAGCCAGCATGCGGGGCACTTCTTTCACCATGCGAATGACCCCGCTCCAGAAAGACAATGCGCGAAAGCTGATTGACGAGCAGATTCGTAATAAGGCCGTTATCGGCGGCAAAAGCCAGGCCACGGAACAAATGGACGCAGCCCAGGAGACTATGGACATCAAAAACTTCTATGCCGAAGTCACCCGTAACCAGAATACCATTTACAGCGTCAACGTGTATATCGAGATTTACGGCAAGACGCTGGAGGACCTGGCTAATCTGGAGCAGCAGGTAAAGATTGAGCTTGCAGGCGTCGGCATTACCTATGACCAGCTGAACTATGAACAGCGCAATGGTTTTTCCTCCGTGCAACCGCTGGGCAGCGACCACTTTATCCTGTGTTCCAACAATCTGCCCAGTAAAACCGTGGCAGCCCTGTATCCCTTCAGTTACTCCAGCCTGATTCATCCCCATGGCATGCCCCTTGGCCGTACCGACCGAGGCGGCCCGGTGTATGCCGACATCTTCCAGCGGGATGACCAAATCACCAACGGTGTGTTTTTCATTTCCGGCTCCGCTGGCCAGGGCAAGAGTTATCTTCAGAAGAAAATTCTGACATTCATGGTGACACGCGGGGTTCATTGCTACGTCATGGACCCGGAAAACGAATACAGCGATGTCACACGCGGCCTGGGCGGCGTCGTGATCGACTGCGCTTCCGGCAACCACAAAATCAACATCTTCGAGGTGCGCAGAATCAAGCTGGAGGATGATGTGGAGGAAGGAGCCGAGCTGCCGGAGATCTCCAATGAATCCCCCATGTTTTTGCAGCATCTTTCCTGGCTCAAAGATGAGTTCCGCATTATGATGCCGGAGATGCCGGACAGCACCCTCCGCGCGCTGATGATTCTGGTCCAGGGAATGTATGCGTCGGTGGGCATTGACCAACACACCGACTTTGACCGGCTCCAGCACCAGGACTACCCCACCTTCAGCACGCTGTATGATTTCGTGCAAAAACAGCTGAGTAAAAACAGCTACCCCATGCTCACCAAAGAAATGATTTCTGAGGTCCTGTTGTATATCAACGACCCGACCTACGGTGAACTGTCCAACATCTTCAACGGTACAACCACCATCGACGTCAAGAACAATCCGCTGATCTGCTTCTCTATGGGCGCTCTACTAGAGGGCAGCGAACAGCGCCTTCAGGCCGTGGAGAACAACCTGAACACCTACATCTGGTCCATCGTGCTGCTCCGTGAGTTCCAAGTGCTTCTCAGCTTCGATGAGTTGTACATGTACCTGGAGCAGCCGCTGATGGCCAAATACATCAGCTATTTTGCCCGTCGCAGCCGCAAGTATAACGCCTGTATCGGTGTGGCCACACAGCAACTCCAGGACTGCCTGGATGAATCGGTGCGACGGTACAGCTCCCCGATCATCAACATGTCCTCTTTCAAATTCCTGTTTTACAGCGGACAGGTTGATCTCCAGGATATGAAAGAGGCATTGAAGCTGACGGATGGCGAAGCCGCTTGCATCAGTGTTTCCAACAAGCGTCACTGCCTGCTGAAAGCCGGTAACGGAAAATACTACATGGAAGTGGGGACGCTCCCCTTTGAAGCCGAGTTGTTTGGTGACAAAGGGGGCATCTGATGCCTGCCAAGATTGCGATTCTCATCGCGCAGAAACTGGCCGATGAGAGGACCCGCAAAATCATCATCACCATCGTGGCGGTGGTGCTTTCGATCATCTTTCTGCTGGTCGCCGGTCTGCAGGCGATCATTGCGCTGTTCACGATAACCCTCTCCACGTTTCTCACCGAGGACACATCCCTGGTCGGCCAGGCCGTAGCGCTTATGGACGAAGCCAGGGATGCCTATGTGGATGAGCAAATGGCCGAGTACCGGCAGCGGACTGACCGTAACGGTAATGAATACCGTAACGTCATCCTACAATGGGAAAACGGTTTTTCCAATAACGACAAGGAAGTTCTGACCATTGTTTCCTGCTATTATGAGCAGGATTGGGAAACGGATATGTCCGCGCTGGCCTGCTGGGTCGCATTGAAAAGTGTTTCCTTCTCCACCAGGGAGCGAGGTCCATATTCCTGCGGTGGCTGCATGAGCCGGAAGGTGTGCGACGGTCACCCCGATGGTAACGGGGGCACCTATCACCACAGCGATGACAGCGCCGATTGTGACAACTACCACACCGAAAGCTACTGTCCTGGAGATCACTACGACTTGTATGTGACGGCTCGTTTGCCTGGCTGCGAAAACTGGAGCGGAGAAAGCGGTGCCACTGAACAGACCGTTGCGCAATGGGAAGAACTGTGCAGCCCCTCTTACACCGGCGAAAGCGAAGTCATGGAACAGTACCTGCAGGAGCTGCAGGCGGCGACGCTGAATGACGATTGGGAGGGGTGGTCCGAAGTCAATATCGAATGGACCAAAGTGTTGTATCAGACCGACTGGGAGGACCTGTATGGTGTCACCGTCACCCAGGTCGGCATTACCAACACGGACAGCTTCACCCCGTCTGAAGATTACACCGGCGGGATCACCGGCAGCGGCAACGGGACTTTCATTATACCGCTGGCCAGCTACAGCTACATATCCTGTCACTTCGGAGAGCCGGATGGCTGGACAGGCGCACCGCACGGCGGAATGGACTTTGCCGCCGGTTACGGAACGCCGATCTATGCCGCCGCTGATGGCGTGGTCGTGAAAGCCGGTTATCATAACAGCTGGGGCAACTACGTCAAGATCTACCATGGCGTTGTGGACGGCAATCAGATCTACACTCTCTACGCGCACTGCTCCTCCCTGGGCGTTTCTGCCGGTCAGACCGTGACCCAGGGTCAGACAATCGCAGCGGTGGGCAGCACCGGCGATAGCACCGGCAACCACTTGCACTTTGAGGTGTATGTCAACAGTACTCGCGTTGCGCCAGAGAACTGGTTGTAGTTGCCGTATGCCCACAGCTCAAAAAGCAACATAAAAGCGTTGATTTTTCTGTACCGTTGTGCAATCTGACGGCAGATGCACGGCAAAAAACAAACGATAATATGTAAAATATGCAAAAGGTGACGGCAAGGAAATATTTAGAAAGAAAAAAAGCCGTACAAAAAGCCGTACAAAATATCCCCAAAAAACCGCGCTGCACTGCGGCGCGGTGTGTTGCTGTACGGCACTTGTGCCGTACAGCTTTATCCTGCATTTTCCCTACTGCTTTCAAATTTTCTCAAAACAAGGGAAAATCATCTCCAAGAAAGGAGCGGTAAGATGGACTTGTACAAAAAGACATACCGTGTTAGTGAGGAAACGAAAAAGACGGTGGAGGAAATTGCCGCACAAGAAGGCTGCACTGAAACCGCCGTGTTTGAGAACGCCATCCGCTACTACAAAGACTACCTGTATATGCAAACCGACGGGGCCTTCATCAATGAGAGCGTGAAGCGCACCTTCCTTGCCAGCATCAACCTGATGGAAACACGACTGAACAACCGCACCAACAAGGTGCTGTCTGAACTGGCGATCCAACAGGCTATAATCTGCCAGGTTCTTGCGCACGAACTGGAAATCAACCCCCGCGCGCTGGACAATTACCGCCGCGCCGCCGTGGAATACTTGAAAATGAATGATCGTGTGTTCCGGCTGGAAGATATTTTGGAAGAATGAGCCTATTTCTCTTGCAAAAACGCCGGATAATTCCATCGAATTATCGAGAAAAACAGGTTGTGCCTAATAGGCACAACCTGTTTTTCTCCGTCCGAAAGTGAGGTGAGACAGTGAAAGTCAAAGCAATACTCAACTCCGGCTATTTTGCCAATACCCGCCATGCCACAAACTACATTGCGTATATCGACCGGCAAAGCCCCATCTTCGACCAGAACGGTACAGAAAAAAAGGTGCTGTCCGCGCAGGTGGAAGTGGAAGCCCCTGGCAACAGCACTGTATGGCGTCATGTGTACTCGCTGAACGCCAGCGATTGTGAGCGGCTGGGGGTAGACCGCAATTACATGAAAAATCTGATCGCGCTGAAAGCCGATGAACTGGCGAAAGCATATAACATTTCCCCCAACAATCTGCGGATGGTATGCTCCTGGCATAACAAAGACTTTCACCCTCATCTGCATTTTTTGGTCTGGTCCACTGACAGCCGGGAAGCGTTCATACCTCATCGAGAGAAAGAGACTGACAAAAGCGCGGCGCTCAATGCTGCCACGCGTAAAGTAAAAAGCAGTTTCACCAATGAAATCTTTCGCGGCGATCTGGAATATCTGAAGGAAGAAAAAAGCAAGCGCCGCGACAAACTCAATGAGCAGCTGCGCAAACTGGTGTCCAGCGAGTATCTGGTGGACCGTGAAATCACCGATGCCCTAAAGGATTTGGGGAAAGACCTGCGGGAAACGCCAGGCAAACACACTTACAAATTCTTGCCGCCGCAACTCAAAGCCGAAGTGGATAGCGTATTGGAAAAAATCATGCAGCGGGACCCGATCTTGCGGTCCATGTATGAAGAATACCTGGACAGTCAAAAAGAACTGGCCCTGACATACGCCTCCTACGAAGAAACACTGGACAAAAAGTTTGCAGAGATCGAAAACAGCTTCTTTCACCCATATTGCGATTTTGAAGAACGCCGCGCTGGCCGCGCCGAGGTGACCAGGCACAATATCATCATCCATGCCGCCGAGCGGTATGTGCGGCCAACAGTACAGAGAAAAACAGCCTCGCACGTTCCTCAGAAAAAGTCAACACCGGCCATGACTTCGGCGGGAAATGCTGCTGCTCTCTCTCAGACCGGCAAACCACCAAACGCGCCAACAGTACAGGAAAAAACAGCTTCGCACAGTGAGCCGGAAAACGCAACCCCGGATGAAAAGGTGGATGGTTCCGATTATCAGGAAAAAAGCCCCACTTATGCAGTGCAGAACATGCTGTTTCGCCTGGCCAAAACACTGAACAGAGATCAGCAGCAGACACAAAGAATGAACCGGGCCGCCCACGTCGCCAACGGTCTGACCGGCGAAAAGCAAAATGTGAGGAAGTTGAAAACCGGGCTTTCCGATGAACGCAACCTATCTACCATTGATCTGTAATCACCGATTTGTGCCTAATAGGCACAGTCAATTATTCACGAAACACCGAAACATTTCTAGCTGCAATTTGCAAAAAACATTGCATATTTCGGGGTGAAACGCTCTGAGATGACTTTTCGTTGAAATCCCCCTTGACAAAATCATCAGATTAAGCGAAATTGTGTGTAAGAGAATCACACGAAGCACGCGGAGGTACACTTATGAACATCAACATGCAGTTACTGGAGAACATGACCGAGCAGGAGCGGTTCGACTGGTTTGAGGACATCCCGGAGGAGGAACTGTTGGCGCAGCTTGATGCTATGGCGGAGCCGGAACGCCTGGCTTTGCTCGAAAAAATCCCGGAAGAAATCCGCTGTAACATGGGCTTCCTTTCCGATCAGGAGATCGCCTTCCAGGAAGCACGCACCCGTTATAACACAAGCTGGCCCGCGGCTGCTGATTTTGGCGGCTTCAGCGGAAAATACGGGCAGCAGTATAAAGATTGGTTGGAAGCCTACTGCCCGGAGGAATTTTGGGAGCTGGTCTGCAAGGGCGAATTGGCGGCCCTCTGCCAAGAGAAAAACGTGGAAGTCGGAGACTTCGTTGAGGACACTGTAAAGGCTTTGCTTGCCAACAACCCCGCCCCGGACCAGAACACCCAGCCTTTGGAGCATGTTGGTCACATGAACGCCTTGAAGGCCCAGGCAGAAGAACTGGCCGAACCGCTGATGTTCGGCGGCTGCCAGAGGGGCGAACTGGGGGTTCCCAAAATGGCCCGGCCTGTCGCAACCCGTGGACGGGCCAAAAACAGATTTTTCGATGGCACACAGGAGGATTGGGAAGCGCTGGACCGTGATGCAGACAGCGCTTCTGACCACGAGTTCACCTTGATCGAGGAAGGTGAAGCATCGCCCTTCTAATTATATTGCGAATACTTCCATCATGGGGAGCAGGCTCTGTCCTGCTCCCTTTTTGTTTTGGGGGACTTATGAAAGGGGTCAGCCGATGAAACACAAAACCAAATACAAGCAGCTAACAGAGGCATATCTGCATGCTCTTGGTGTAATCACGGAAAGCACCGCCACCTGGGCAGCATTTCTCAGTTCAGCTGCGTATACCTATGAGGAGCGATTTCAAAGCCAGGTGCTTTTGCACCATCAACGGCCAGGGGTAAAGGCTGTCGCAACGCTGAATCAATGGGACCGTGAAAAAAACCGGCACATTGTTCGTGGAACGCACGGAATCCCTGTTTTTGATGCAAAACATCCAGAATGTCTGACGTATGTCTTTGACTACCAAGACACGGCGGGGCGCAGCACCCCCGGTCTCTTACCGTGGACCGTATACGAAAACAAATCGGGAATTGCGAGGCACAACCTGCTGAGGCGTAGTGGAGAAAAAAGCCTGGACAGCTATGTGCATACCAAAGTTCAGCAAATTGTAGATACTGAAGTAAAGTCTGAAACGTCTGCCGCGATGCGTACCGAGTTGCAAAAATTCCTTGAACAAAGCGCAAAATATGTGGTCTATACTCGCCTCAATATGCCGGTGGATAATCTGGATACCAGCGCCTTTTCTTTTGCAACGCAATATCAAAACAGGCCCAAAGTGCTTGAGCGGTTGGGGACACTACTCAGCCATTCGCTGGTAGCGTGCCTGTCCCCTGTCCGCGATATAGCCCAAGCCATGCACATGACTATGCCCCCGCCGGAGGGCCTTGCCGTACAGAAAAAAGATACGAGAACCCGCAGCGTCCCGGAAACATCGGAAGTCACCGCTGAAGCATCGCCGGAAGCGCCCAGAGAATGGGGTTTTTATGTAATTCCCGATTTGAAAACCTGGGCCACAAATTCCTCGGAACGCACCCCCATTGAACATTATGAAACCTTTGAGGAAGCCAGGGACCGATTCGCCTCGCTGCGCGACCAACCCTATAACAAAACCAACGATCTGAACGATGACGGCCAGCCCTATGCCCATCTGACATTGGGCCTCGAAAGCAAAGACAAATTGAGTTCCGTTGACATCCTTCAGGTACGGGCGGGCCAGAATTATCTTGTGGAGGATTTTACCCGCATGGAACGGCTGCGGGCCGATTCTGTAGTGCTAGAAAATCTTTCCCGCGTGGCAAGGGAAATCGGCTTTGACCGGGTGCGGCCCTATGTGATGGAGAACGGCAGCTACAAAGCCTTGCCGGATATGCCTTTCTCCCAATGGGAAAACCCGTATTTCACCGTCGATTCCCCGGAGCAGGGCGATACCTTTACTATCTACCAGCTAAAAGGCGGGTCGGAAACACGGGACTATCGCTTTGAGCCTTACGAGAGTTTGCAGGAAGCGGGGCTGGCCATTGACCGGCAGAATTACGATCTGGTCTACACAGCCCCCCTGGATGGCAAAACCACGCTGGAGGACATCTTCCGCACATTCAACCTTGACCGTCCCCCTGACTTCACCGGCCATAGCCTTTCCGTTTCCGACATTGTTGTTCTGAATCGCGGTGGGGACACCAAAGCATATTACTGCGATAGTGCTGGATTTGTAGATGTTCCCTCCTTTCTGGAACAGAAAATGGAAACCGCTGTTGACCAGCCGATAATCAATGAGGATGAAATCAGACGCGCTCTTTGTGACGGAAGCAATTTTGAAAAGGGAAAAATGCGGATTCAATACTATTTTTCCCAGCCGGTATTGCCGCCGAGAGAAGAAATGGTTCGCTGGCTAAAAAAAGAATATGGGACAGGCGGCAGGTCGTGGGACTTTGCCAACGGCTCCCGCGGATGGCTTGATTACAGCAGCAGCGGCTTTGAAATCCAGTGTAATACCGATAATGGGCAGATAAGCCACACACTGACATGGCAGGAAGTTTCCAGCCGACTGCAAGAACTGGTGCAAAGTAACCGTTATCTCACAGACGCAGAATATCCCGAATATGAGGAATGGCTGTCAGCCCGTCAAGCAGAGCAAGATAAACGGGCAGCCGACTTGGAACAGGCCAAAGAAATCATTCGGGAATACTGCACCGAGAATGGCTTCGACCCACCAGAATTTGAAGATCTCCGCCACATTGACCTGGCCTATTCCTCTACCGGCGAAGGTGACCATAGCATCAATGTCTATGTGGATCTCCTTCACCACAAAATAGTCTATAACGTCGATGGAGAAAGAATCCTTTCCGCGCAGTACGCTTCGACGGCAGAATTGGTTGAACATGAGTTGTCCGGGGTAACCTTTGATGAACTCATCGGAACAGCTGAGCAAGAGTACCAGGAAAGGAAACGTGAACAGGCTATCCGTTCTGCTCCCCAAAAGCGTCCCTGTATTCCTGGCGATATTGTCTATTTGGAAAACGATAAGGCTTTTATTGTCCAGGATATTGGCGAAGGGGAGATTCTTCTGCAAGACCAGGAACTTCCCTTATTCAGCCGCTCTGTGAGTAAGGAAGAATTTTCCCGGCTTCTGGAACGGAACGAGCGAAACAGCCGTCTACAGGCCCCAGCCACTCCCAGCATCGAAACCTCCGAAAAGACGAAAGAATCTACGGCCCCGGAGCAAGTTCAGCCTCAGCCCATCCCACAAAAGACCGCTGTAGAAATACCTATCAATGGAGAATGGACGAAATTCCAGACGGTAGCAGACGCCGAACAGGCCGCCTATGAGGAATACAAGGCCAATATTGCCCGTAACGCACAAAACTATAAAGCACTGCCGGATGAGCAAAGAGAGCCGGGCGGGCCAAAGGCTCGGTTCCAGGACAATATCAGCGCCCTGCGTCTGCTCCAACACCTGGAGACAACCGGCATGCAAGCCACCCCGGAACAGCAGCAGCTTCTCGCACGATATGTGGGCTGGGGTGGCCTGGCAGACGCATTTGACGCACGGAAAGACAACTGGCATAAAGAATACCAAGAACTGAAAGAGCTGCTTCCAGAGGCCGAATACGAGGCTGCCAGAGCGTCCACGCTTACCTCCTATTACACGTCGCCAGAGATCGTTCGCGCAATGTACAGCACTTTGGAGCGCTTTGGCCTGCAGGGCGGTAACATCCTGGAGCCGAGCATGGGTGTGGGTGCGTTCTTCGCAAACAGACCGGCCAGCTTCAATGAAAGCGCACATCTGTTTGGCGTGGAGATTGACCCTGTAACTGGCCGCATTGCCAAGCAGCTGTACCCTAAAGCCAATATCCAGATTTGTGGGTATGAAAAAGCCACGTTGCCGGACAGCTACTTCGATGTGGTGATTGGTAACGTCCCCTTCGGTCAGTACAAAGTAAATGACCCTGCATTTAACCGATATAACTTCCTGATACATGATTACTTCGCAGCCAAAAGCATTGACAAGCTGCGTGTAGGGGGTATCCAGGCCATAATCACGACCAGCGGCACGATGGATAAGCAATCAGAAGATGTGCGAAAGTATCTTGCAGCCCGTTGTGAGTTGATCGGTGCAGTGCGCCTGCCGAATACGGCCTTTAAGGCTCTGGCCGGTACGGAAGTGACAGCCGACATTCTGTTTCTTCAGAAACGGGAGCACATTCTTGACCAGGACGTATCCTGGTTGCACACAGGAACAAATGCGGATGGCATCCCCATGAACCAGTATTTCATCGACCACCCGGAGATGATTTGCGGAAAAATGGAGATGGTCAGCGGCCCCTATGGGATGCGCCCTACCTGTCAGCCTGATACCAGTACTACGCTGGAGGAGCAGCTGCAGGCTGCGATGGGAAGGTTGAATGCCACGTTGGTGAAGACAGAGCCGGTTATTCTGGAGCAACAGCCAGAAGAGGCAGCTACCCTTCCTGCAGACACTGATGTACGGAATTATCGCTACTGTATCCGTGACGATAGGATTTTTTTCCGTACTGATTCGGTTATGCGGGAAGTCATCGTAAACGCCACCGCACAGGCACGAATCAAGGGCATGGTCTCTATCTTGGCGACCACCCGGGAGTTGATTCAGGCCCAGCTGGACGATCTCCCGGATGAGACGATTGCACAGCTTCAGCGCCGGTTAAATCAAGAGTATGACGCCTATACGGAAAAGCATGGCAGGCTTAGCAGTCGCGCAAACGCCCTGGCCATGCGTGAGGACAGCGGATACAGCCTGCTTTGCTCTTTGGAGATTTACGACGACGATCGCAATTTCAAGGCAAAGTCGGATATGTTTACTAAAAGAACCATCCGGCCAAAGCAGGTGATTGACCATGTAGAAACCGCCAGCGAGGCTCTCATGCTGTCTGTCCAGGAGCGTACCAGTGTAGATCTGTCCTATATGGAACAACTGACCGGCAAACCCCGTGATGAACTGCTGCAGGAACTGACCGGCGTGGTGTTTCGCGTTCCCGGCGAAACGACAGCTGCCGGTGAGCCATTGTATCAAACCGGCGAAGAATATCTCTCTGGTGATGTACGCAAAAAGCTGGCCACGGCTGAAATATTCGCTCAACAGGACCCCAGTTACCAGGTCAACGTGGACTCGCTGAGAGGCGTTCAACCGAAAGACCTGACGGCATCCGAAATTGAATTGCATCTCGGCACTACCTGGATTCCTCCAGAGGATATCAAACAATTCATTCTGGAAACGATGGAGCCAAATCGCTGGGCGGCACAATCTATAAAAGTCAGCTATAACCGGCTCAACGCTACCTGGAACATCGAAGGGAGTTCCGTAGACAGCTACAGCTTGAAGGCTACAACCACTTTCGGTACAAAGAGAAAGAATTTTTATGAGATTTTACGTTGCAGTCTGAATTTGCAGGCGGTCAAGGTTGTCGATTATATCGAGGACGTAGACGGGAAGAAGAAGGCTGTACCAAACGTCAAAGAAACTCGCTTGGCCCAGGACAAGCAGCAACAGATTGAGACCGCCTTTAAGGATTGGATATACCGCGATCCCGTCCGGCGGCGGCGATTGGTTGATTATTACAACACCCATTACAACAACCTGCGGCCACGCGAATATGATGGAAGTTTTCTGCGCTTTCCGGGTATGAGCCCGGAAATATCGCTCAGACCCCACCAGCGCAACGTAGTAGCCAGAATTTTGTTTGGCGGTAATACGCTAGTAGCTCACTCAGTTGGCGCAGGTAAGACAATGGTCATGGGGGCCGCCGCGATGGAAAAAAAGCGCCTGGGTCTGTGCAATAAAACACTAATCATTGTCCCCAACCACTTGACCGAACAAATGGGCAGCGAACTTCTGAGCCTTTACCCCAACGCCAACATACTTGTTGCCACAAAACGCGATTTTGAGAAAGATCGCCGCAAGCTATTTTGTTCTCGTATCGCCACCGGCAACTATGATATCGTGATCATGGGACACAGTCAGTTTTCCCGGATTCCGCTGTCAATCGAAAGGCAGCAGAAGTTCCTGCAGGACGAGATCGAACGGTACACGCAAGAAATTGCCAGCGCAAAAAAGGAAAAAAGCGGGCAAGATCTGAGTGTCAAGCAAATGGAGGCCACCAAAAAACGCCTTCAGTCACATTTGGAAGAACTGATGGATTCTCCCAAAGATGATGTGGTAACATTCGAACAGTTGGGCGTCGATTCACTCATGGTTGATGAGGCCCACGAATTCAAGAATCTCGCAGTCACCACAAAAATGCAAAATGTTGCCGGTATATCGACCTCAGAAAGCCAGAAAGCAACTGATCTTCTGATGAAAACCCAGTATTTGGATGAAATCACTGGCGGGAGAGGGCTTGTTTTCTGTACTGGCACCCCAATCAGCAACTCACCCGTTGAGCTGTATACTATGATGCGGTATTTACAGGCCAGCACGTTGCGCGCCCATGACCTTTTGTCTTTTGACGCCTGGGCCGCCAACTTCGGACAAACCACAACCTCCATTGAACTAGCCCCGGAAGGTACTGGCTATCGGTCGAAAACTCGCTTTTCAAGATTTTTCAATCTCCCCGAACTGATCAGCATGTGGAAGTTGGCCACCGATGTACAGACCTCCGATATGCTGAACCTACAAGTTCCCGATCTGGAAGGCGGAAAAGCCACAGCTGTGATGTGCCCTCCCACGGAGCTACAGAAAGAAAGCATCCAGGCTCTTGGAGAGCGTGCCGAGAAAGTCCGTGCTGGCAATGTAGACCCACACACGGATAACATGCTCAAAATTACAACGGATGGCAGGAAACTGGCTCTCGATCAGCGGCTGCTCAACCCACTTCTCCCGGATGTTCCCGAAAACAAAGCCACGGCCTGCGCCAGCAAGGTATTTGAGATTTGGCAAAACACCATGGCCACACAATCGACGCAGCTGATCTTCTCCGATCTGGCCACCCCCAGCACTGGAGAATGGAACGTTTACGACGATATCCGTGACAAGCTGATTGCCAAAGGTATTCCGAAGGAACAGATTGCATTTATCCATGACGCTAATACCGACGCCAAAAAAGCCACTCTGTTTGCAAAAGTGCGTGCCGGAAAGGTGCGCATCCTGATGGGCAGTACACAAAAAATGGGAGCCGGAACCAACGTGCAAACCAAATTGATTGCACTCCACCATCTGGATGTGCCCTGGCGGCCCTCGGATATTGAGCAGCGCGAAGGTCGGATTCTGCGCCAGGGCAACGAAAACCCATCTGTGCAGATCTATCGGTATGCAACCGAAGGCAGCTTCGACGCCTACAGTTGGCAGCTGATCGAAAACAAGCAAAAATTCATATCGCAAATCATGACCAGCAAGTCGCCTGCTCGATCTTGTCAGGATTTGGACGAAGTTGCACTGTCCTACGCGGAAATCAAAGCCCTATGCGCCGGCAATCCCCTTATCAAAGAAAAGATGGAACTGGACAATGAAGTGGCCCGACTAAGTACATTGCGGTCCTCCCACATGTCGCAGATATTCGAACTGCAGGACAAGATCGCTATCGGGTATCCTGCCTCCATACAAAAAGTCGAAGAATCTTTGGATGCGGTTTCCAAAGACATCGACGTTTACAGGGCCAATAGCCGTTTCAATCCAGACGGTAGTGAGAAATTTTCCGCTATTGTAATGGGAACAACCTATACGGAGCGCAAAGCTGCCGACGCTGCTCTGCGCGATGCTCTCCAGGGGGCCACAGCCGGTGACGTCATCATCGGTCAGTACAGAGGGTTCAATATCCATGCCTATTATGACGCCAAAGCGGTCAGCTTTATGGGATATCTCCAGGGCGAGCAGAAATACAACTTCGAGTTTAACCCGAAAGAAAACTTTTCCTCGTTCCGCCATCTATTAGAAAAGCTATCTGATACACAGGCGCTTGATCAGGAGCGGTTGACGATACTGAACAAAAACCTGGAGGATGCAAAAGAAGCTGTAAACCAACCTTTTGCGTATGAGAAAGAGTTTCAGACCAAACTGGCCAGACTGAATGAACTGAATACAGTTCTGAATCAAGAAGGAGGGAGAACAGACATGCACCCTGAGATTCAGGCCCTGCTAACAAAAATTGATCAGACCTATACCGCAATGGTCACTGACCCGCAGAAATACTTGGATTATTTGACATTCCGGGGGCAGTGCGTTGGTATGGGTGCTGAAAACAGTGTTGCGGTATTCGCCCAAAACCCCAAAGCCACCTACTGCCCTGCCCCGGAAGCACTCGGGTCGCCCAATGTCAAATCTGGCGAAGAAGATCATTTTGTTTCTGTACTGCGTTCCGATGGGATAGAGCGCGTCTATGCTTTGGAGCAGTACGATCTGCCGGAAAGTGAATATCTGGATAAAGCCCCTCTACAATGGACAGAGGCCCAGCACAGCGACCTGATCCACCGCGTTGAAGATGCAGCGCAGTTGGCCGATATATCTGTTTTAAGCGATCTGCGGCATGGCACAGGATTTTTTGATGCGTCCCGAAACGTCATACATATTCGGGAAGGAAACAACAGTACAGAACAACTGAAAAGCCTGCTGGAAGGCTATTCCGAGGCTGTGATTACCCGGACAAGTACATCCGACAAGCCGGTGGCCGAACTGGAAAGCGCCGCCCTGACTGCGCTTCTGCAGGTGCGCTGCGGCGTGCCGATCGATGACCAGTTGGCCGAAAGAATCACCGCCGCCTTGGAAGACGCCGGAAATGTGGGCGGCTTTAGTATGCGGGACAGCGTAGCGCGGCTCCATAACGCGATGGAGTACTGCGTTCGGTATGCCGAGCTTGAACAGACCAGCGAACAGTACCAGGCTCAACAGATTGAGCCGGAGGAACTGACCCCGCAAAGCGAAGCCTTTATGGAAATGATGTAAGGCAGGTGATTTTTTGAAAAAACTGTTTCGCCCGTTGTTGGTGTTAGTCCTTGGTTATGCGCTGTTGACGGGGTTTCAAATGTTCCTGAAGGTGCCTATGGATGGCCGACTAATTCTCGCCAAGCTGCTGCTGGCCATGCTGGCCGTGGCAATCATAGAGCTACTTAACCGTCAGCCCCTGGCTGTCCGGGATGTAAAAGCCGGGCACGGCCAGCACGGCGACGCCCACTTCATGGAGCCGGAGGAAGTCAAGCGGGTTTATCAAGAAGTGCAGCAAGGACATGAGGCGCAACCGGCCATGCTCGTGGGTGCATCCAAAAGCACCTGGCTGGTCGATACAAGCGATCAATCTGTATTGATGGTCGCCCCGCCCGGTGCCGGTAAGTCCACCAGCCTGTATATCCCCACGATCACCTACAACGCCCGGGTAAATCTGCGCACGCAAGACGCCCAGGGAATCGGCCAGGGGGCCAGCATGGTTCTGGTATCTGTCAAAGATGACCTGTATACGATTACCAGCGCCGAACTGAAAAAGTGCGGCTACCGCGTGCTGAAGCTCGATCTGCGAAACGTGTTTTGCTCCTGCCATTTTAATCTTTTGTACCGCGTCAACATCGAAATCGACGCATGGCGCAAGGAGCAAGACGCCAAGCAGCGGGCCGTGCATTATGCCACGGCAGAACGCTACGCCAAGGTCATAGCCAGCGCGATCATCGGTAATACCGGCTCTGTGAACAGTGGTGACAGTAGTGAGTATTTTAACGAGACTGCCCGTGGCCTGATAACCGGCCTGGTCCTGCTGGTGTCTCAGTATGGCCAGGACGGTGAGCGCCACATCGTCAGTGTTTTTAATCTGATTGTCGAACTGGCAGGGGCAGATAACCCGGAGAAAGGGAACACCGTCCAGAAAAGCCGTTTGGCTGCCATGCTGGAGGGGGTTACCGACCGGCGAATTAAAGGCTATATCAGCACTACCACAAGCGCGGATATTCGAACCACCCTCAATATCGTTTCTTCGGCGCTGTCCAAACTGCTGAAATTCGTGGATGCAGAACTGGAACAGCTGATCTGCACCCACGACAACGATCTGGATGCCGAACAATTTATCGAGAGGCCCACGGCGATCTTCCTGATTGCGCCGGACGAAAACGAAACCAGGCACTTCCTGGCTTCGCTGTTTGTCCGCTTCCTGACCGACGATCTGATTGCTCTGGCTGAGCGCCAGGGCGGGCATTGCCCTCGTCCCTTCTACTATTTTTTGGATGAGTTCGGCAACTTCCCGGCAATTCCCGGTGTCACCAGCCTGTTCTCCGCTATCCGCAGCCGAGGCGGGCGCATCCTGGTCGCAGTGCAAAGCTACAGCCAGTTTTTGCTCAAATACGATAAAAACGTCACCGAGATCATCAAAGACAACTGCCAGATTTTGCTCAACACGTTTGTATCGCCGTCGGCCCAGGACACCGCTACCAGCATATCCAAAATGCTGGGCGACGAAACCATTTTGACCGGCTCCTCCTCTCGATCTGACGGCAAGACCACCAGCAGCCACCAGCTGATGGGTCGCCCTCTGATGTCCCCTGCTCAGATGGTGCGCATCCAGCGTGACACATGGATCGTCGAGAAAGCCGGGTACGCCCCCATGAAAACCCATCTCGAGGGTTACTGGAAATACTTGTCTTTGGCTCCCCAGGAACAGGACACCACCAGCGAGAACGACTACCTGGAAATCAAGTTACTCAGCACGGAATCTCTGCGTCAGGCGCTGGGAAGTGCCCCGGCACGCCCTCACGCACCCTCGGCAGCTACCAGAGAACCGCGCCGCAAGCTGGGAGCTTCCCGGCGCGAAGCGGCAGCACTGTACCCCGGAAAATTTAATCCGTAAATAACAACAATGCCCCAGGCAATCCGTTTGCCTGGGGCTGCTTTTTTGGAAGGAAGAACACCATGTTTGTAAAAATTTATAACGGCTTATTTGATTATGGGCTAAAACCCAAGGAATTGATGGTATTTTTGTTTTTATCGTACTGTCAGAACTGCCTGGGCACGGCAACCGTCCGCAACGCCACCATACAGCAGCGGTGCGGTCTGAGCGAGAACACAATCCGCTCCGCAGTGGTCGGTCTGGAACAAAAGGGCCTGCTGGTAGTGTCTGCCCGGCAAGATCGGGAAGGCCGCAGAATCTCCAATCAATACAAGCTCCGGCAGCTGTCCGGCGCATGGGGCAAGCTGCCGGTAGAAGCATTCAACCTGGATAAACGGGACTTTGCCGTGTATACCTACCTCTGCCGTTGCTCCAATGGGCAGCGCAAGGCGTTTCCCTCGTTTTCACACATGGCCACCGTGCTGCACATGGCCATCGGCACAGTGCAAACGGCCATCAAGTCTCTGATGGCCGCTGGGAGGCTCCTCAAAGCCGCTTTCCGTGCCGGGAAGCACAATCTGTACATACTCGTCGAAACGGTCGCACAGGCGCTCCCAGGGGCCAATCCTGACGCACAAAAAGAAAACCGCCGTGCGGGAACACGGCGGCAAAAAATCGAGATGCTGCTGGCAAGCATAGCAAGTCTCATTTCCAATTCCAAAATACTACACGAGATCGGTGCTTGTCAAGAGGTCTTACTCGTTTTTCTGAAAAGGGTATGTCAAAATTTGCGGAACAGTAATAAGACTAATCTCACTTACAGTACAAAAGAAAGATATTTTTCCCTCTCTAGATTAGCAATAAGGGGAGAAGTGCGCCTTTCGGAACTGCCTGGAGCAGCGGCAGAGGTAGGCATACACGGCAAAGTCCCGTTTATCCAGGCTGAAGGGTTCCGCGTGTGCTCCGCTTTTCGTGCCCACGGCCTGCCTGATTGCTGCGCCCGATTATTTTTTTCTTTGTACTGTCTTTACAGTCGTTGTCACCAACGGAGATAGCAGGTATAATTTAAGCAACAGGGAGTGACTTTTGCATGAAGATGGTGTTCATCAAATTCAAGCCGGATGGCAAAGAATACGGGTTCGGCGTGCCGGAGGACTACAAAGGCAGCGCCGGGCTGAAGCCTGGCAGCTGGGTGCGGGTCCCCGTCCCGGGGTGTCGCAAAAAGATGCTGCGGGTGGTGGTGCGCGTTGCCGAGACCGCAACGCCGCCGGAAGGGTTGAAGATGATTGGCTACTCCGGGCGGCAGATTGCGCAGACTGCAAACAAAAAAAACCGCCGCGCCGCACACCAGGGCGGTATCATCTACCTGGCAAAAAAGGCCAAAGCCGAAAAGCGGACCATGCTGGGCGGCAGGCCGATAGACCTGGCCTGGGAGGCCGAAAAAGCCGCCTGGATTGAGGACGATCTGGACATCGAGCCGTATCTGGCCAAGGGGTACAACACCGACGAGGGCCTGCCCAAACTCACCGAGCTGCGCCTGGGGATGCGCATGGGCTTTGATGAGAGCAGCTACGATGACCCGACCTTGCCGCTGCACATCATCAAGAAGCGCCGCGTCCATCAGCTGCGGGATTGGGCCAGAGAGCAGGGCTTGTTGCCGCCCATGTACTACGAGGACCCTGTTCACGGCATCGAAAAAAACCAGTTGCGGGAACTGCTGATCGGTATTGCCAACGGCATTATGCCGGACACCTACGGCCTAAAGCTCATCAAGCTGCACAAGTGCGGTCCCCGTGTCTTGCGTGAAATGCGCCTGTGCCGCGAAGCCGGTATGACCGGCAAAGAAATTCGCCCCTATTGGGCGCTGGGGGTCAAAAAACTGCAAGAGGTTCGCGCCGCATTCCTAGCAGAAAAGGAAACAGACGACGGCCAATGATACAGCCCGGGCTGGCGCTGTAAGGCGCTTTGTGCCTATTAGGCACAAAGCGTTTTAGTCGCCTTGCCGTTATTTTTTTCATCAAGATTTGCAGAGCTGTGTGTCGAACAATCACACCCGAAAATATAGTAGAGAGAGCAAGAAGCGGAAAAAATGCGCAAGCATTGTAAATAAATATATTGACATTGCACGCAAAACCTGCTATAATCATTATAGAATCAAGGAAAGGAGATTGCACTGTATGGCGAACATCAACATCAATATCCGTATGGATTCCGACTTGAAGCAGCAGTTTGAGGCTTTTTGCAATGATGTGGGCATGACGATGACAACGGCATTTACCGTTTTTGCGAAAAAGGCTGTCCGGGAATATCGAATCCCCTTTGAGATTGGAGCGGAAGTTCCGAACGCCGATACGAAAAAGGCGATCGAGGATGCCAGAAAAGGTATTGGGATGAGCAAGCCTTTTTCTTCCGTAGAAGAACTCATGGAGGATTTAAATGCTGACGATTAAGTATCAGGCCGCCTTCAAGAAAGACTACAAAAGAATTGTAAAGCGCGGCTATGATACGCGCCTGCTGGAAAAGGTGATCGAGCTGCTGGCCAACCAGAAACCGCTGCCAGAGAAGAACCGGGACCACCAACTTACCGGGGACTATGCGGGATGCCGCGAATGCCACATCACCCCGGATTGGTTGCTGATCTACGAAGTGGCCGATGAGGAATTGATTCTGTACCTCACCAGAACCGGCTCACACAGCGACCTTTTCTAAATCCTATTATGCAGAAAAAAAAGAAAGCCAAGCGGCTTTCGTCGCTTGACTTCCCTTTCAAATCTGCTTATAATAGTCCCGATAAGAACTCCACCCTGGAAGCCACCTTTCAAATCTGGCAACCAGTAACCACAAGGCTAAAACTAGCGCAGCGTTGTGGGGTAACGTGGTACTAAGCAATACAATCTGTGTTGCATATCTGTATGGTCATAAACCAATTTCCGTTTGGTTTATCGCCTAAACAGTATACAAAACAGTTTGGCCTTTGTCAAGGTACAACAGACCCCCACCGTTGTGAAATGGTTGGGGGTTTTTATCGTTGTACCTTGAAAATTGAATATGTTGTTCCTGTGAGAAGTATTTACTTCTTTTGTACTGTGGTCGGCCTCAAAAGCCGCTGGGATGCAACAGACCCCGCCATCAAGTACAACCCTCATAGGCAGAAACCTCCCAGCCGGGATGCTGGGTCGGGGGAAAGCGGGAGAACACCCGCTGCCAGGAACACTATAGAAAGAAACACGCTTTTTTCTGATTTTCAAATCGGATTAACAGCGGTGACTGTATGGGTTGCCGCTGTTTGTGCGCTTTGAAAAAAGCGATACAAACAAAAAATGCACCGAGGCATCTCTGCCCCGGTGCGGTGCATGGTGCGCCGGAAGAGACTCGAACTCCCGACCTTCTGATTCGTAGTCAGACACTCTATCCAGCTGAGCTACCGGCGCATATTCTTTTGGCGTTCTCGCCGGAGAACGTGTTTTATTATAGCGCCCACCGCCCGGAAAGTCAAGCGTTTTTTTCAAAAAACTCAAAAAAATCTGCAAATGGGCATCTTTCACGAAAATCCGCAGCCTGCGGGGCGGGTTTTCAGCTCTTTGCCGTTGTCTGAAAACGAACATCGAATTGACAAATACTTTGCAACATTTTATAATATAGAGTAGATTTCGGATTACGAACGATGGCGTTTGCAATCGCAGCCGCCATCGGCTTTTTTATTCTCCAGTCTGTCCGCCTGTTGCGCACAAGCGTGTACGCACGGTACAGAGCGTTAAACGAATAAACCGAAATCGCCCCCAATTTGTATTCCATTAAGAAACGGAGTGGCACAAAACCATGGCGAAGTACATCGTCAAGCGCGTGGCAATGGGCATTTTCAGCGTGTTCATCGTCGCGACCCTTACCTTTTTCATCATGAACCTGGTCCCCGGCGGCCCGTTCGTGGCGGAAAAGTCCATCAGCAAAGCAGCCCAGCAGGCCCTGGCCGAAAAATACGGCCTCGATAAGCCCCTCGGCGTGCAGTACCTTAATTATATGAACAGCCTGATCCATGGCGATATGGGCCTGAGCCTGAAACAGCGCGGCCGTACCGTCAACCAGATCATCTTCTCCAAGCTGCCGGTCTCGGCCCGCACCGCCGGTCTGGCTGTGGTCGTCGCGCTCTGCGTCGGCATTCCGCTGGGCTGTCTGTCCGCGTATAACCGAGGGAAGTGGGCCGATAATCTGATTATCGTGTTTGCCACCTGCGGCATCGCCATCCCGAGCTTTATCTCAAGCGTCGTGCTTTTGTACACCTTCGGCATGAACCTGAAGCTCCTGCCCACCGTCGGCCTGAATGAACCGGCGGCCTACATCATGCCCGTGACGGCGCTGGCGATTTATCCCACCGCCTACATCACCCGCCTGATGCGCTCCAGTCTGCTGGACGTCATGGGTCAGGACTACATGCGCACCGCCCGCGCCAAGGGTGTTTCCAGTGTGAAGATCCTCTTCAAGCACGCGCTGCGCAACGCGATCCTGCCTGTCATCACGTATGTCGGCCCCATGCTGGCAGGTCTGATGACCGGTTCCTTCGTCGTGGAGAAGATCTTCTCCATCCCGGGTCTGGGCCGCGACTTCGTGTCCGCCATCACGAACCGTGACTACATGATGATCATGGGCACCACGATCCTGCTGGCGACCCTCGTCATCGTTGCGAACGTCGTTGTTGACATCCTGTATAAGATTATCGACCCGCGCATCAAGCTGAAGTAAGGAGGAGCAGACACATGGAAAATCTGAAAAAGAATCCGTTGAGCCTGCAACTCAACGTTGAGGACTTTGCCCCCGCGTCCAACGACGAGAAGAAAAGCCTTGTCGTCATGCGCGAGAGCGTCAACTTCTGGAAGGACGGCATGCGCCGTCTGCGCAAAAACAAGATCGCCATGGTCAGCCTGGTCGTCATCCTGCTGATCGCCTTCATGGCCTATGTTCTGCCCAGCTTCTGGCCCTACAGCTATGAGCAGCAGATCAAGGGCAGCAACAACCTGGCTCCGTTTGAGTATTCTGCCGCCGAGCAGAAGCTCATCGACCAGGGCGAGAACGTATTCCCCCACATTCTGGGCACAGACCGTATGGGCCGTGACTTTGCCGTGCGTGTCATGATGGGCACCCGCGTCTCCCTGTCCGTTGGCCTGCTGGCCTCTGTGCTGGTCCTGCTCATCGGCGCGACCTACGGCGCCATCTCCGCATTTGCGGGCGGCTGGATCGATAACATCATGATGCGTATTACCGATATTCTCTACACCATCCCCGACATCCTGCTCATCATCCTGCTGGCCATGGCCATCAAGGAACCGCTGGAGGGCCTGGCCACCAAGCCCGGCTTCGGCTGGATGCAGAAGCTCGGCCCCAACATGGTGTCCATCTTCATCATCTTCGCCCTGCTGTACTGGGTCGGCATGGCGCGTATCGTCCGCTCCCAGGTCCTGACGCTGAAGGAGAGCGAGTACGTCACCGCTGCCCGCGCGCTGGGTGCCTCCGGCGGGCGCATCATCAAGAAGCACCTGCTGACGAACTGCATGGGCACCCTGATCGTCACGACCACCCTGCAGATCCCGTCCTCCATCTTCACCGAGAGCTACCTGAGCTTCCTCGGCCTCGGCGTTGCAGCCCCCATGCCGTCCCTCGGCTCGCTGGCGACTGACGCCGTCAAGGGCATGAACACCTACCCGGTGCTGCTGATCGCCCCCGCGCTGATGATCAGCATCATGATCCTGGTTTTCAACCTGTTCGGCGACGGTCTGCGCGATGCGTTTGACCCGAAGCTCAAGAGCTAAAGAGGGAAGGAGGAGCAACATGAGCGAAAAAATTCTTGAAATCAAGGACGAACGCCTGTCCTTCTTCACCCCCGCGGGCGAGGTCAAGGCGCTGAACGGCGTGTCCTTCAGCATGAACCAGGGCGACGTGCTGGGCATCGTCGGCGAGTCCGGCTCCGGCAAGTCTGTCACGGCCTACTCCATCATGGGCCTGACCGCCTACCCCGGCAGGCTGGTCGGCGGCACGGTGTGGTTCAATGGCCACCAGATCGACAAAATGACCGAGAAGGAGTTCCGCAAAATTCGCGGCAACGAGGTCTCCATCATCTTCCAGGACCCCATGACGAGCCTGAACCCGGTGTACACCATCGGCAACCAGATCGTCGAGGTCATCCTGCTGCACACCAAAAAGACCAAGCAGGAAGCCTGGGCCCGCGCTAAGGAGCTGCTGGAGCTGGTCGGCATCAACGAGCCGGACCGCCGCCTGAAGCAGTACCCGCACGAGCTGTCCGGCGGTATGCGCCAGCGCGTTATGATCGCCATTGCGCTGGCCTGTGAGCCGAAGCTGCTGATCGCCGACGAGCCGACCACCGCGCTGGACGTGACGATCCAGGCACAGATCCTGGAGCTGATGAACGACCTGCGCCACAAGCTGGGCATGTCCATCATCATGATCACCCACGATCTGGGCGTTGTGGCCCAGATGTGCGAGAAGATCGCCGTCATGTACGCCGGTCACATCGTCGAGTACGGCACGACGGACGAAATTTTCTACAACCCCCAGCATGAGTACACGAAGGGCCTGATCAACTCCATCCCGAAGCTGAACGCCGAGGAGAAGGAGCGTCTGGTGCCCATCGAGGGTCAGCCCGTTGACCTGCTGAACCCGCCCGCAGGCTGCCCGTTTGCGCCGCGCTGCAAGAGCTGCATGAAGGTCTGCCTGAACAAGATGCCGCCCAGAACCGAATTGAGCGACACCCACTACACCTATTGCTGGCTGCGCCAGAAGGAAGAATTTGAGAAGGGGGGCAAAGCCTGATGAGCGAGAATCTCGTTGAAGTAAAGCATCTGCAGCAGTATTTCCCCGCCGGCGGCATGGGCAAGAACAAGCAGTACGTTCAGGCCGTGGACGACGTGAGCTTTGCCATCCGCAAGGGCGAGACGCTGGGCCTGGTCGGTGAGTCCGGCTGCGGCAAGACCACGACGGGCCGCACCCTGCTGCGCCTGTATGAGCCTACCGACGGCACCATCATCTACGACGGCAAGGTCCTGTTTGACAAAAAGGAAAAGATCGCCGTTGATATGCTGCCCTACCGCCGCCGCATGCAGATCGTGTTCCAGGACCCCTACGCGAGCCTGGACCCCCGCATGACCATCGGCGACATCGTCGGCGAGGGCATCGATATCCACCACCTGTGCGCCAACGCTAAGGAGCGCCATGACAAGATCATCTCCCTGCTCGAGCGCGTCGGCCTGAACAGTGAGCACGCCAACCGCTACCCGCACGAGTTCTCCGGCGGTCAGCGCCAGCGCGTCGGCATCGCCCGCGCCTTGGCTGTGGACCCCGAGTTCATCGTCTGTGACGAGCCGGTCTCTGCGCTGGACGTTTCGATCCAGGCGCAGGTCGTCAACATGTTTGAGGACCTGCAGCAGGAGATGGGGCTGACCTACCTGTTCATCGCCCACGACCTGAGCGTTGTCAAGCACATTTCCAACCGCATCGGCGTTATGTATCTGGGCAAGCTGGTGGAGCTGGCCGACAGCTTTGAGCTGATCGCCCACAGCGTCCACCCCTACACCCGCAGCCTGATCTCGGCCATTCCCGTGGCGGACCCCG
>ERZ779885.415-NODE-415-length-48578-cov-3.681326_pt1 | contig 48578 bp, 37 predicted proteins | sample MGYA00511554_ERZ779885 | MGnify/ENA primary metagenome ERZ779885 (study PRJEB29588, sample SAMEA2160998) | human gut metagenome | biome: human gut; feature: human-associated habitat; material: faeces | place: Denmark | collected 2008/2010 ... | reverse complement strand
CATTCATAAGAATATGTCCATTGAGGCCCAGGCAGAAGAAGTAGACAAGGTTAAGCGTTCAGAGAACGGTGTTATTACAGATCCTTTCTATCTTTCCCCAGAACATACCTTACAGCAGGCAGAAGACCTGATGGCGAAGTTTCGTATCTCTGGTGTACCAATCACAGAGAACGGTAAATTAGTCGGAATTATTACAAACCGTGACTTAAAGTTTGAGACAAACTTTAATAAGAAGATTAAAGAGTCTATGACTTCCGAAGGTTTAGTTACTGCAAAAGAGGGAATTACTTTAGAAGAAGCAAAACAGATTCTTGGCAAAGCAAGAAAAGAGAAATTACCTATCGTAGATGATGATTATAACTTAAAAGGTTTAATTACAATTAAGGATATCGAGAAGCAGATTCGTTATCCATATTCCGCTAAGGACAGCAATGGCCGTCTTCTCTGTGGTGCAGCAGTAGGATGTACTCCAGACATCTTAAACCGTGTAGACGAGCTTGTTAAGTCCCATGTAGACGTTATCGTTATTGATACCGCTCACGGACATTCCGCTAACGTATTGAAGACATTTGCTTTAGTTAAAGAGAAGTATCCTGACTTACAGGTTATCGCGGGTAACATCGCAACAGCAGAAGGAACAAAGGCCATGATCGAATGTGGTGTTGATGCTGTTAAGGTTGGAATCGGACCTGGTTCTATCTGTACGACTCGTGTAGTTGCAGGTATCGGTGTTCCACAGATTACCGCTGTTATGGATTGTTACGAGATGGCAGATAAGTATAACATTCCAATCATTGCAGACGGTGGAATTAAGTTCTCTGGTGATGTTACAAAGGCTATCGCGGCCGGAGCGAATGTTGTAATGCTTGGTGGACTTCTTGCAGGTTGTGACGAGAGCCCAGGAGAATTTGAGTTATATCAGGGAAGAAAATATAAAGTATACCGTGGAATGGGCTCACTGGCAGCTATGGAGAACGGAAGTAAAGACCGTTACTTCCAGGCTAACGCTAAGAAGTTAGTACCAGAAGGTGTAGAAGGCCGTGTAGCTTATAAAGGTAAATTGGAAGATACCATCTTCCAGCTCGTTGGAGGATTACGTTCCGGTATGGGATATTGCGGAGCGAAGACGATTCAGGAATTAAAAGAGAAGGGACAGTTTGTAAAGATTACAGCAGCTTCCTTAAAAGAGAGTCATCCTCATGATATTCATATCACAAAAGAAGCACCAAACTATAGTGTAGAATAATAAGAACGCAAAGGCTGCGCAGATGGGGTTTAGCTCTATCTGCGCAGTTTTTTTATCGTCTTCCTATTATGAAGTCAGGTGTAGAATTTAAGCAGTATTCTGAAGAAAGCAGTCATTGAATATTTCATAGAAAGAAGGGATTCGATGTTTTTTTCCAGCGGACAAAAGCAGGTCTGGATGAAAAATAGAGTGAGGAAGAGAAAAAAGTCTGGGAAAAAACGAAAAGGGAGAAAACAAATATCAAATAAAAGACAGTTGGCAATTACAATACTTTTTCTGGCAGTATTTATTTCTATTTTACATAGTAGCTTTCTTTGGAAACCAAATAGCGTGTCAGGAATTTCACCAAAGCAGGAAGAGGGAAGTGATGTTGGAAGCCGTGTACTTCCCGCGGAGGATGGTCCTTGTGGCAGACCAGAGATTACAGAAGATTTTTTAGATAAGAATCCGTATAGCCGGAGTGGAATTGCTTTAAGAAAGGTAAAGGGAGTCGTTATCCACTATGTGGAAAATCCGGGCAGTACGGCAAAAGAGAATCGGGATTATTTTAATAATCTGCAAAACACGCATCTTACCAAGGCAAGTAGTCATTATATTGTTGGTTTAGATGGAGAGGTTATTCAATGTATTCCGCAGAGCGAAATTTCTTATGCATCAAATAACCGGAATAAAGATACGATTTCGATTGAGTGCTGCCATCCAAAGAAAAACGGGAAGTTTAATGACAAAACATATAATTCGGCTGTGCGCCTTACAGCGTGGATTTGCAAGACGTATGGTTTATCTTCCCAAAATGTGATTCGTCATTATGATGTTACCGGAAAGATGTGTCCGAGATATTATGTAAAACATGAGCAGGCATGGAAAGATTTTTGCAATAAAGTGCAGGAATGTCTGGAAAAAGATTGATTATAATAGAAAAATGAGATATGATATTTAACTGTGAGTACCTATACCCATGAACACTTAGATTGTTAATTTGCAGGAAATGATAAGATGTAATTCATAAAGGGTATAAACGATAGAAGAAAAAGGAAAGGGATGAAACAATGAGTTATAAAGTAGGTGTAATCCGAGGAGACGGAATCGGTCCGGAAATCGTGGCAGAGGCACTTAAAGTATTAGATAAAGTGGCAGAAAAATATAACGAAACGTTTGATTACACAGATATCCTTCTTGGCGGTGCATCCATTGATGCAACAGGAAAGCCTCTTACAGAAGAAGCATTAGAGACAGCAAAAAGCTGTGATGCCGTACTGATGGGTTCTATCGGTGGTAATACAACAACTTCTCCATGGTATAAGCTTCCGGCAAACTTAAGACCAGAAGCAGGACTTCTGGCTATCCGTAAAGGACTTGGATTATTTGCCAATATGAGACCGGCATATCTTTATGAAGAGTTAAAAGACGCCTGCCCATTAAGAGAAGACATTATCGGAGACGGTTTTGACCTTGTCGTTATGAGAGAGTTAACAGGTGGTCTTTACTTTGGAGAAAGAAAGACATTTGAAGAAGATGGAGTGACAAAGGCTGTTGATACCCTTACATACAGTGAGGAAGAGATTCGTCGTATCGCTATCCGTGGTTTTGATATTGCTATGAAGAGAAGAAAGAAAGTAACAAGCGTAGATAAGGCCAATGTACTTGATTCTTCCCGCTTATGGAGAAAGGTTGTCAACGAAGTTGCAAAAGACTACCCGGAAGTAGAGTTAGAGCATATGTTAGTTGATAACTGTGCCATGCAGTTAGTGAGAGATCCTAAGCAGTTCGACGTTATCCTTACAGAGAACATGTTTGGTGACATTTTATCTGATGAGGCAAGTATGGTAACTGGTTCTATCGGAATGTTATCTTCTGCAAGTTTAAAAGAAGGAAGCTTCGGTTTATATGAGCCAAGCCACGGTTCTGCACCAGATATCGCAGGACAGGATATCGCCAATCCAATCGCAACCATCCTTTCTGCATCTATGCTTCTTCGTTATTCTTTCAATATGGATGAGGCAGCAGATGCTATAGACAATGCAGTAAAACAGGTATTAAAAGATGGATACCGTACTGTAGACATCATGTCTGAAGGAATGACAAAGGTTGGATGTAAAGAGATGGGAACTCTTATCGCAGAACGTATCTAGATGTAGTTGAAAGTTATTTAGAATTGTATCGGATAAGGGTATATTCAATGGAAGAAGTATCTACATTGGATAAATAATTTATATTTTAGAAAATGAAGATTTCATTTCTAAGTGAATCATTGGAGGTTAATTATGAATAGTGACCACGTAAAAAAAGGAATGCAGCAGGCACCACATCGTTCCCTGTTTAATGCATTAGGTTATACAAAAGAAGAGATGGAAAGACCTTTAGTAGGTATCGTAAGCTCCTACAACGAGATCGTTCCAGGACATATGAATCTTGACAAAATCACACAGGCTGTAAAGATGGGTGTTGCTATGGCTGGTGGTACACCAGTTGTATTCCCTGCAATTGCTGTATGTGACGGTATTGCTATGGGACATACTGGAATGAAGTATTCCTTAGTAACAAGAGAGTTAATCGCAGATTCCACAGAATGTATGGCAAAAGCTCATCAGTTTGATGCTTTAGTTATGATTCCAAACTGTGATAAGAACGTACCTGGACTTTTAATGGCAGCAGCACGTATCAATGTACCAACTGTTTTTGTAAGTGGCGGTCCAATGTTAGCAGGACACGTTGATGGAAGAAAGAGAAGTCTTTCTTCTATGTTTGAGGCAGTAGGTGCTTATGAAGCTGGTAAAATGACAGCAGAAAAGGTAGAAGAATACGTTAACAAAGTATGTCCTACCTGTGGTTCCTGCTCTGGTATGTACACAGCCAACTCCATGAACTGTATGACAGAGGTTCTTGGTATGGGGCTTCGGGGTAATGGTACAATTCCAGCCGTATATTCCGAGAGAATCCGTCTTGCAAAACATGCAGGTATGAAGGTTATGGAATTACTGAAAAATAATGTACGCCCAAGCGACATTATGACAAAGAAAGCTTTCTTAAACTGCTTAACAGTAGATATGGCACTTGGATGCTCTACAAATACAATGCTTCACCTCCCTGCAATCGCACATGAAGCAGGCGTAGAACTGAACATGGATATTGCGAATGAAATCAGTGCAAAAACACCAAACCTTTGCCATCTTGCACCAGCAGGACCAACTTATATGGAAGACTTAAACGAAGCTGGCGGTGTATATGCTGTTATGAATGAACTTAGCAAAAAAGGACTTCTTTACGAAGACCAGATTACTGTAACAGGAAAGACAGTAGGAGAGAATATCAAAGACGTTCATAACTTAAACCCAGAAGTCATTCGTCCAATCGACAACCCTTACATGGCACAGGGTGGAATCGCTGTCTTAAAGGGAAATATCGCACCAGATACTGGTATCGTAAAACAGTCTGCCGTTGTTCCTGAAATGATGGTACATGAAGGACCTGCAAGAGTATTTGACTGTGAGGAAGATGCAATCAAGGCAATCAAAGGTGGCGACATTGTTCCTGGTGATGTTGTTGTTATCCGTTACGAAGGACCAAAGGGTGGCCCTGGAATGAGAGAAATGTTAAATCCTACTTCTGCAATTGCAGGAATGGGACTTGGCGATTCTGTAGCATTAATTACAGATGGACGTTTTTCCGGTGCTTCCAGAGGAGCTTCTATCGGACATGTATCCCCAGAAGCAGCCGTTGGAGGACCAATTGCTTTAATTGAAGAGGGAGATATTATCAAGATTGATATTCCAAACAACAGCTTAAATGTTGATGTTTCTGATGAAGAATTAGCAAAGAGAAAAGAAAAAGGGCAGCCAAGAGAGCCCAAAATTACAGATGGTTACCTTCGCCGCTATGCTGCTCTTGTTACTTCTGGAAACAGAGGCGCAGTTTTAGATGTTGACCAGTTAAAATAATTGGAAAGGGTATATTTATAATGAAGCAGGTACTTAATGGTTCAGAAATCGTATTAGAGTGTTTAAAAGAGCAGGGGGTAGACACCGTTTTCGGTTATCCGGGCGGAGCGATTTTAAATATTTACGATGAATTATATAAACAGAGTGACAAAATCCATCATGTTCTTACTTCTCATGAGCAGGGAGCTTCCCATGCAGCAGATGGTTATGCCAGAGCAACTGGTAAAGTAGGAGTATGTATGGCTACATCCGGTCCGGGGGCAACAAACCTCGTGACCGGGCTGGCAACTGCCTACATGGATTCCATTCCAGTCGTAGCGATTACAGCAAACGTTGGTGTCAGCCTTCTTGGAAAGGATTCTTTCCAGGAGATTGATATCAAAGGTGTAACAATGCCAGTAACAAAACATAACTATATTGTAAAAGATATTGAAAAACTTGCGGATACCATCCGTGAGGCATTCCAGATTGCACAGTCAGGAAGAAAAGGCCCGGTTTTAGTAGATATTACAAAAGATGTCACAGCAGCAAAGACATATTTTGAATCTATGGAACCAGCCGTGATTCACCCAGTCTGTGAGACAATCAAAGAAAAGAGTGTCAAGGAAGCAATCGAGATGATTGAGGCAGCAAAACAGCCATATGTTCTTCTTGGTGGCGGATGTACATTATCCGATGCCAGTGAACAGGTAAGAGAGTTTGTAAAGAAAATTGATGCCCCAGTTTGTGATACACTTATGGGGAAGGGTGTTTTCCCAGGAGAGGATCCAGCCTATACAGGAATGTTGGGAATGCATGGAACGAAGACTTCGAATATCGGGGTATCCCAATCAGACTTACTCATTGCAATCGGTACACGTTTCAGCGACCGTGTTTATGGTAATGCCAAGACATTTGCCAGCAGAGCAAAAATCATTCAGATTGATATTGATCCTGCTGAGGTAAATAAAAATATTTTAATTGATACTGCAATTATCGGTGATGTAAAGGCAGTTCTTACTATTTTAAATAGAAGACTTTCCCAGCAGCAACATGAAGCCTGGATGCAGGAAATTCAGGATATGAAAGCAAAATATCCGATGACTTATCATCAAGAACGTCTTTCCGGTCCAGGACTTATTGAGAAGATTTACGAGCTTACCGAGGGAGATGCGATTATCACAACAGAAGTTGGACAGCATCAGATGTGGGCAGCCCAGTATTATAAATACGAACGCCCTCGTCAGTTCCTTACTTCCGGTGGACTTGGAACAATGGGATACGGCCTTGGCGCAGCAATCGGTGCCAAATGCGGATGCCCGGATAAAGTTGTTGTAAATATCGCAGGAGATGGCTGTTTCCGTATGAATATGAACGAGATTGCAACTGCAACCCGTTCAGAGATTCCGGTAATTGAAGTAGTTGTAAACAATCATGTGCTTGGTATGGTTCGCCAGTGGCAGAATCTTTTCTATGGGGAAAGATATTCCTCCACAACACTCTATGATAAAGTAGACTTTGTAAAACTTGCAGAAGCAATGGGTGCAAAGGCAAAACGCGTAGAGACAATTGAAGAATTTGAAGCTGCTTTCAAAGAAGCGGTTGCTTCTAATGAACCATATCTCCTTGACTGTATCATCGACAGTGATGATAAAGTATGGCCGATGGTAGCGCCAGGCGGTTCTATCAGCGATGCTTTCAATGAAGAAGACTTAGAGAAACAAAAACAGGAAGAATCTAAATAAATGAAAGGAAGTTATAATGATGTTTCAGTATAAATGCTTAAATCCAATCTCTCCATGTGGAACTTCTCTTTTTACAGAAGAATATAAGCAGGTAGAAGAATTACAGAAAGCCGATGCTGTATTAGTAAGAAGTGCAGCAATGCATGATATGCAGGATGTGCCGAATCTTTTAGCTGTTGCAAGAGCAGGAGCTGGTGTAAACAACATCCCTATCGCAGATTATTCTGAAAAAGGAATCGTTGTATTTAACACGCCAGGAGCCAATGCAAATGGTGTAAAAGAGATGGTTATCGCAGGAATGTTATTAGCATCCCGTGACTTAATCGGTGGAAATAAATGGGTAGAAGAGAACAAAGAAGACCCTAACATCACAAAGGCAATGGAAAAAGCCAAAAAAGCATTTGCCGGAAGAGAAATCCAGAACAAAAAGATTGGTGTTATTGGTCTTGGAGCAATCGGTGTTCTCGTAGCCAATGCTGCACACAACCTCAACATGGAAGTTTACGGATATGACCCATTCTTGTCTGTAAAGTCCGCATGGAACTTATCAAGAGCCGTTCATCATGTATCTTCTATTGATGAAATCTTTGAAAATTGTGATTTCATCACAATCCATGTTCCACTGTTAGACAGCACAAAGAACATGATTAGTGCAGAAGGCATTGCAAAGATGAAAAAAGATGCCGTTATCTTAAACTTTGCACGTAACGGTCTTGTAGATGAAGATGCTTTAGTTGCAGCATTAGACAATGGTAAGCTGGCACATTATGTAACAGACTTCCCTACACCAAAGGTAGCAGGAGTAAAGGGGGTTATCGCATTCCCTCATCTTGGGGCATCCACAGAAGAATCCGAAGATAACTGTGCAGAGATGGCAGTAGACCAGCTTATGGATTATCTGGAGAATGGTAATATCACAAACTCTGTAAACTACCCAAACACACAGCTTGGTGTATGCCAGACACAGGGACGTATTGCTATTTTACATAGAAATATTCCAAACATGCTGACTCGTTTCACAGGTGCATTTGCAAAAGACAATATCAACATCACAGAAATGAGCAACAAGACAAAAGGCGATTATGCTTACGCAATCTTCGATGTGGATTCTGTAATTACAGAAGAATCTGTACAGCATATCATAGATATTGAAGGTGTACTTAAGGTAAGAGTGGTTAAATAATTATAATAATATACATCAAAAATAACTGTCCAGAGCAATATGGCTTTGGATAGCTATTGAAAATAAAAAACAGGAATAAACCCATAGTTATTTTACACAGAAAGGTGACATAGGAAAATGGATCAGAAATTAAAAGTAGGTATCCTTGGTGGTACAGGAATGGTTGGACAGAGATTTATCTCTCTTTTAGAGAATCACCCTTGGTTTGAAGTAGTAGCAATCGCAGCAAGTCCACGTTCTGCAGGAAAAACATATGAGGAAGCAGTAGGCGGAAGATGGAAAATGCAGAAAGCGATGCCGGAAGCTGTAAAGAATATCGTGGTAATGAACGTAAACGAAGTAGAAAAAGTAGCTTCTGAAGTAGACTTCGTATTCAGTGCTGTAGATATGAGCAAAGAAGAAATCCGTGCGATCGAGGATGCTTACGCAAAGACAGAAACACCTGTAGTTTCTAACAACAGCGCACATAGATGGACACCAGACGTACCAATGGTAGTACCTGAAATTAACCCAGAACATTTTGAGGTAATCGAGGCACAGAAAAAACGTCTTGGAACAAAGAAAGGTTTCGTAGCAGTAAAACCAAACTGTTCCATCCAGAGCTACGCTCCAGCACTTTTTGCATTAAAAGAATTTGGTCCTAAGGAAGTTGTGGCAACAACATACCAGGCAATCTCCGGAGCAGGTAAGACATTCAAAGACTGGCCGGAAATGGTAGAAAACATCATCCCATTCATCGGTGGCGAAGAAGAAAAATCCGAGCAGGAACCATTAAGATTATTCGGTAAAGTTGTAGACGGCAAAATCGAAAAAGCAACTGCACCATTAATCACAACACAGTGTATCCGTGTACCTGTACTTGATGGACATACAGCAGCCGTATTCGTAAACTTTGAAAAGAAACCAACCAAAGAAGAAATCATCGACCGTTGGGAAAACTTCAAAGGACTTCCACAGGAGCTTAACTTACCAAGCGCACCAAAGCAGTTCATACGTTATATGGAAGAAGATAACCGTCCACAGGTTAAATTAGACATTGATTTTGAAAATGGAATGGGAATCTCCATGGGACGTTTAAGAGAAGATACAATGTTTGATTATAAATTTGTAGGATTATCTCATAATACAGTACGTGGCGCAGCCGGCGGAGCTGTACTTTGTGCAGAATTATTAACAGCACAGGGATATATCACAGCAAAATAAATTCTGATTTGTAGATTTGATATAGGTGAAAAATAAAAAATGATATATCCCATCTGCTTTGCAGCCGCTTTGTTTAAGATGCCTGTCTACATTTTAAACACGCTCTAAAGCGATATCTGGGATATATCATTTTTCTTTTTTTAGGAGGTTTTTATGTTGTTAGAAGCAGCTTCATTGAAGTCTTTTGCTCACTCACTTATCTATGAATACCTTGGTAAAACAGGAGTGAAACTGGCAGATTTTTGTGGTGACATTATCGGGGCACTGCTGATTTTATTCATCGGTTTTAAAATCGTATCCTATGTGGTAAAAATGGCACATAAGATTTTTGAGCGTTCGATTATGGACACAACGCTGCAGACCTTCCTGCTTTCTTTTATTAAGATTGGCGGTAAGGTACTTGTTATTTTTATGGCGGTAACAAAGATTGGCGTAGCAGCCTCATCTATTGTGGCATTACTTGGTTCTGCCGGTCTTGCTCTTGGTCTTTCTTTACAGGGTTCACTGTCGAATATTGCCGGTGGTGTTATTTTGTTATTATTAAAACCATTTCAGGTTGGGGATTATATTATTGAGGGAAACTCTGGGAAAGAAGGAACTGTACAGGCAATTGGAATTATGTATACAAAGCTTTTAAGTGTAGACAATAAAGCGATCATGATACCAAATGGAAATTTATCAAATGCTAGTATTACGAATGTAACTTATCAGGAAAAACGACGTGTTGATCTGAATGTCAGTATTGAATATAGTGAAGATATCAAAAAAGTCAGAAAAGTATTAAATGCTTTAATAGAAAAAGAACCGGCAAGAATTACAGATGAGCCGGTTAAAATTTACGTAAATGAATTTCAGGCAAGTTCTATAGATATAGGGATTCGTTACTGGGTAAAAACAGAGGATTATTGGGAATCACGTTGGAGAGTATTGGAAGAAATTAAAGAAGAATTTGACAATAACAATATTGCTATTCCATTTGAACAGCTTGATGTAAATTTGATTCCGCAGGAAAAAGAATAAGAGAAGAATAAGAGGGAGAAAATTTACAATGGAGAAGAACTTAACGACGGGCAGTGTTTTGAAGAGTATTTTATATTTTTCTCTGCCCTATTTATTATCCTATTTTTTACAGACGCTTTACGGTATGGCCGACTTGTTTATTATCGGACAGTTTGAAGATATTTCGAGTATAACGGCAGTATCTATCGGCAGCCAGGTAATGCATATGATTACGGTAATGATCGTTGGTCTTGCTATGGGAGCAACGGTTAATATCGGACAGGCGATTGGGGCGGGCAATAAGAAAAAAGCAGCCAAAGATATTGGGAATACAGTCACCCTTTTTATGATGCTGGCAATTGTAGGAGCAGCAGGTCTTTTATTTTTTATCAAACCCATTGTCGGCATGATGTCAACACCGCAGGAAGCAGTTCATGAAACAGTTATTTATCTTACCATCTGTTTTCTGGGAATTCCTTTTATTACTGCCTATAATATTATCAGTTCTATTTTTAGAGGAATAGGAGATTCTAAAAGCCCGATGTACTTTATTGCAGCAGCCTGTGCTATAAATATTATTTTAGATTATCTTTTTATTGGCGGACTGCATATGGGGGCAGCGGGAGCAGCATTAGGAACGACTTGCTCACAGACAATCAGTGTACTGATTGCTCTTGTCGTTATTATGAAAAAAAAGACAGGAATTTCTCTTTCCAAAAATGATTTTAAGATAGACAGGAAAACAATAAAACGATTATTAAAAATTGGTATTCCTGTCGCGCTGCAGGATGGATTTATCCAAATTGCTTTTATAATTATCACTATTATTGCAAACAGGCGGGGACTCGATACTGCTGCGGCGGTAGGAATTGTAGAAAAAATTATCAGTTTCCTCTTTCTGGTACCATCTTCTATGCTTTCTACTGTATCTGCACTTGGAGCGCAGAATATCGGTGCAGGCAAGAGAAAAAGAGCGCAGAGGATACTTTATTATGCAGTGATAATTACTGTAGGGTTTGGTATAATGATATCAATTATCATACAGTTTATTGCAGGACCGGTTGTTGGCTTGTTCACAGAAAATGCAAAAGTAATAGTACTTGGTTCCCAGTATATCAGGGGATATATATTTGACTGTATATTTGCAGGTGTCCATTTCAGTTTCAGTGGTTACTTTTGTGCCTGTGGACATTCAGAAATTTCCTTTATCCATAACATTATAGCGATTCTTCTTGTAAGAATACCGGGAGTGTATATTACAGCTAAAGTATTTTCCAGCCTTTTTCCGATGGGCTTAGCTACAGTAGGAGGTTCCCTTCTTTCTGTAATGATCTGTGTAATTGCCTATGCATGGATGAAGAAAAAACAAGGATGTATGGACTGATTTTGTTGTCTCTGTTCGTTAACCTGTGTTATCATGATATAAGAATAAAAAGATGTCTCATAAGATGAAATATAAGAGATTATGAGAATATATAAATTATACAGGGGGTTCCTATGGAAGAAAATAAAGAATTAGAAAAACCACATAAAAGACGAGTGCGTTATAAAGGAACGCATCCAAGAAAGTTTGAAGAGAAATATAAAGAACTGCAGCCGGAAAAGTATAAAGATACGATTGAGAAAGTAATCCGTAAAGGAAGTACTCCGGCGGGAATGCATATATCTATTTGTGTGCAGGAGATTTTGGATTTTTTACAGATCCAGCCGGGACAAAAAGGATTAGACTGTACACTTGGATACGGAGGACATACAAGAAAGATGTTAGAATGTCTCCAAGGCGAAGGACATATCTATGGATTAGATGTGGATCCGATTGAAATTGTAAAAACAACGGATCGTTTAAGGAAAGCAGGATATGGGGAAGACATTTTAACGATCATACAGCAGAATTTCCGCAACATTGATCTTGTAGCGGAAGAACATGGATTATTTGATTTTGTATTAGCCGATCTTGGGGTATCCTCCATGCAGATTGATAATCCGGAACGAGGCTTTTCTTATAAAGTAGAAGGGCCTTTGGATCTTCGTTTGAATCCGGATAAGGGAATTTCTGCAGCAGAACGGTTAAGAGAATTAACCAGAGATGAAATAGAAGGTATGCTGCGTGAGAATGCAGATGAGCCTTATGCAGAACAGATTGCAAAAGAGATTATGAAGACATTTCGTCAAGGAGAACAAATCGATACGACAGGACAGCTAAAAGAAGTTATTGAAAGAGCGCTTGTATTTCTGCCAGATGATAAAGAAAAAAAGGATACCATCAAGAAGACTTGCCAGAGAACCTTTCAGGCACTTCGCATTGATGTAAACAGCGAATTTGAAGTACTAGAAGAATTCTTAGAAAAGTTACCACATATACTTGCACCGGGCGGACGTGTAGCGATTCTCACGTTCCATTCCGGAGAGGACAGATTAGTAAAGAAAATCTGGAAAAGACAGCAGAAGGAAGGGTTATGGAGTGAGGTGGCAAAGAATGTCATCCGCCCTTCAAAAGAAGAATGCCATCGAAACGGCAGAGCAAGATCTACAAAAATGAGATGGGTAATAAAATAATAATAAAAACCGGGGAAGTATATGATTTCCCCGGTTTTTGTCTGTATTAAGTTTACATAGAAATAATTCCCAATACATTCGCGATAGAACTGCACAAAATAATAATCAGGCAGATTGGTGCGAAATATTTAAGGAAGACAGTGTATAACTTCTTTCTGCGGAAAGAAGAAGACTGTTCGATTTCTTCTGAGATTTTCTTAAATCCAACAACCCTGAGGATTAAGAAGCAGGTTGCTAAAGCAGCAAGCGGCATCATTACAGAGTTTGTAAGGAAATCAAAGAAATCAAGGAATGCCATTCCGAAGATCTGAATGAAATCAAGGGCACCGTATCCCATAGAAGATGCGGAACCAAGAACAATCATAACAACAGCCATGAATACACAACATTTTTTACGGCTCCAGTGAAATTCATCTGCAAAAGTAGATACACAGGTTTCCATTAAAGATACTGCACTTGTAAGAGCTGCCAGCAGCACGAGTACAAAGAACAGGATACCAGCTGCGGTACCGATTCCCATACTGGCAAATACTTTTGGTAAAGTAATAAACATGAGGGATGGTCCGGCCTGTAAGTTTTCAGGATTTCCACCAGAGAAAGAGAAAACAGCAGGAATGATCATTAATCCGGCAAGTATTGCAATCCCTGTATCAAAGATTTCAATCTGTGTTGTGGATTGTTCAAGATCCATATCTTTATCTGTATAAGAACCGTAGGTGTAAAGGATTCCCATAGCAATGGAAAGAGAATAAAACATCTGACCCATTGCAGCAACAATTGTCATAAAAGAAAAATTCTTCATGTTAGGAATTAAGAAATACTTTACTCCGGCTAATGCGCCCGGACGTGTAACGGAATAAATTGTTACAACGATTGCTAAAAGTACAAGAATTGGCATCATGATTTTAGACATTCGTTCTACTCCATTTCTTACGCCGCCAAGGATGATAATAAAGATTAATGCTGCAAAAACAAGGAACCACAGTTCTGTTTGAAAAGAATCTGTGATGAATCCGGTAAAGTAGCCATCCTGCGCAACTTCCTGCACATTTCCTTTTAAATATTCAGCAAGATATTTGATAACCCACCCGCCGATCGTACTATAATAAGGAACGATCAGGATAGGAATAACCGCATTGAGCCAGCCTCCCAGTTTAAAAGGAAAGCTATTACCAAAAGAAGCAAATGCACCTACCGGACTTTTTTTAGTCATACGCCCAAGAGCTGTTTCGGACATAATAAGAACATATCCAAAAGATACAGTTAAAAGGAGATAAACTAAAAGAAAGATTCCTCCTCCATATTTTGCAGCAAGGTATGGAAAACGCCAGATGTTTCCAAGACCTACAGCAGAACCGGCAACGGCCAGCACATAGCCGATACGGCCGGAAAAACTTCCTCGGCCCTCTTTATGTGACTTTTTTGAATGTTTCATAGTTATTCTCCCTGTTTACTCTTCGTGTTCTTTAATCCATTTTTTATTGATCGCGATGACCTGTTCCATTGCTTTTGGACCTGGGGCACCGATAGTATTTCTCTTGTCAACACAAGTATGAACATCAATTGCCTCATAAATGTCATTTTCAAATACAGGACTGATTGCTTTATATTCTTCAAGACTCATATCATCAAGAGCAATTCCTTTGTCAATACAATACAGTACAAGACGTCCCACGATTCCATGAGCATCGCGGAATGGAACACCATGATTTACAAGGTAGTCTGCCGCGTCTGTTGCATTAGTAAAGCCGTGTTTTGCACTCTGTTCCATAATATCTTTATGGAAAGTGATGGTCTTTAACATACCGTTAAAGAGGGCAAGACAGCCTTTTACAGTATCATATGCATCAAAAGTAAGTTCTTTGTCTTCCTGCATATCTTTATTGTATGCTAAAGGGATACCTTTCATTGTAGTAAGGATAGAAGTTAAGGCAGCATAAACACGACCAGTCTTTCCGCGGATTAATTCAGCGATATCTGGATTTTTTTTCTGTGGCATAATACTGCTTCCTGTACTGTAAGCATCGTCAATTTCAATGAAACGGTACTCATTAGAGTTCCAGAGAATGATTTCCTCACAGAAACGGCTTAAATGCATCATAATTGTAGAAAGTGCACTTAACAGTTCGATAACATAGTCTCTGTCAGATACAGAATCCATGCTGTTTAAAGTAGGACCGTAAAAGTCAAGAAGTTCCGCGGTCATTTCTCTGTCTAAAGGGTAGGTTGTTCCTGCTAAGGCACCAGAACCTAATGGACAGTAGTTCATTCGGTCATAAATGTCACTTAAGCGAGAATAGTCTCTTTTAAACATTTCCATATAAGCACCAACATGGTGAGAAAGTGTAAGAGGTTGTGCCTTCTGTAAATGTGTAAACCCAGGCATAACTGTGTGGATATTTTCTTCCATTAAGGTCTGACATGTCTTGATGAGTTCAAGAACAAGTTCTCGGATTGCAAGAAGCTCCTGTCTTGTATATAACTTCATATCAAGGGCAACCTGATCATTACGGCTTCTTCCTGTGTGAAGTTTCTTACCGACATCACCGATGCGGTCTGTGAGGACTGCCTCTACAAAGCTGTGAATATCTTCATATTCCTCTGTGATTTCAAGAGAACCATTCTCCACGTCACGAAGGATACCTTCAATGCCAGCGATAATTTTGTCTCTTTCCTCGTCTGTGAGGATACCAACAGCGGTAAGCATCTTTACATGAGCGATGCTTCCTTCCATATCCTGTTTGTAAAACTTCTTATCAAAATTGATGGACGCATTAAAATTGTAAACCAGTTTATCGGTTTCTTTTGTAAATCGTCCGCCCCATAATTGAGCCATAAAACTTCCTCCTGTATTGTAAATTTTAAAAGTGTTCTAAATGAATATTCTACATGAAAATAAAGTAACTGGCAAGGAAAAAGGCAGAAAATATCTTGTTTACATAATAAGATTGGAGTATAATCTGTTTTATCTGCGAGATTTGCAGGTGAGTTTGAGAGGAAAAGAGGAAGAAAAGAAGAAATGGAGATGAAAACACATAAGATACGAGACACGATTTTTCTGTTTCTGACAGCAATGATATGGGGTGCAGCATTCGTAGCACAGAGTGTAAGTATGGATTATATCGGACCATTTACATTTATTTGTCTTCGCTCCGTGATTGGAGGATTATTTCTGATTCCGGTCATTATGGTCATTGATAATATTCGAAAAAAAAGACGGAGTGAAAGTGTAAAAACAGCCTCAGATAACGGTATTAACAGCTTTCAAAAGATGCAGGCAGAGGAAGAAAAATTAAGCTGGAAAAATAAGCGGCTTTTAGAAAGTGGAATTGTATGCGGAATATTTTTATTTTTAGCAAACTGTTTTCAGCAGACGGGAATTCAGTACACAACTGTAGGAAAGGCAGGATTTATCACAACATTTTATATTATTATCGTACCGGTTGTCGGCCTTTTCTTTAAAAAATACTGCGGAATTCTCACTTGGATTGGTGTAGTTATCGCATTAGCCGGGCTGTATTTTTTATGTATTACAGAAAAAATGACAATTCAGAGAGGGGATGCTCTCATTTTATGCTGTTCCTTTTTATACACAGGACAGATTCTCGCGATAGACCATTATAATCCATTCGTAGATGGGGTAAAAATGTCTTGCATTCAGTTCCTTACCGGCGGAATGCTTGGCGCAATCTGTATGTTTTTATTTGAAAGTCCGAATATGGCAATGATTTTAAATGCGGCAGGCCCGATTCTTTATACAGGTATTATGTCAACAGGAGTAGGATATACGTTACAGATTCTGGGACAAAAAGGATTAAATCCAACTGTGGCAGCATTGATTATGAGTTTGGAATCTGTGTTCTCTGCCCTTTCAGGATATTTGTTCCTTCATCAGCTTCTTACAACAAGAGAATTGATCGGCTGTGTACTTATGTTTATTGCGATTGTATTAGCGCAGCTTCCGGATATCCGAAGAAAAGTATAAAAATGCATAGTACATGTTCATTTTATTAACTTAAAGTAAGTTTGATGAATATTTATTCAAAGAATATGCAAGAAGCACTTGTGTTTTTATTCGGTTTGTGGTATTTTTTATATTTAGAAGAAAGCATTGTGTAGCTTTCTTGCAATACGCAAATTTTTTTAGAAAAACTTGTAATGAAATGAAACAAAGGAGAGAAAAAGATGAAGATGAAAAAATTAGCAGCCGTTGCGCTTGCAGTTGTTATGTCTGTATCTATGTTAGCTGGATGCGGTAGCAGCAACGACAAAAAGTCAGCAGAATCCAGTACTTCTGCTAATGGAACAGCTACAGTAAAGACAGCAAAAGATGGTGTGTTAACAATGGCAACGAATGCGACATTCCCACCATATGAATCTTATGAGGGTAATGATATTGTTGGTATTGATGCTGACATCGCAAAAGCAATCGCAGATAAATTAGGACTGAAGTTGGAGATTCAGGATATGGAATTTAACTCTATCATCACAGCAGTACAGTCAGGTAAAGCAGATTTAGGTCTTGCAGGTATGACTGTAACAGATGAGAGAAAGCAGTCTGTTGACTTCACTGACAGCTATGCAACAGGTATTCAGTCCGTTATCGTAAAAGAAGGTTCTTCCATTAAGTCTATTGATGACTTAAAAGGTAAAAAGATTGGTGTACAGTTAGCAACAACTGGTGACATCTATGCAAAAGATGACTTTGGCGAAGAAAACGTAGAAGAATACAATAAAGGTGCTGACGCAGTTATGGCTCTTACAAGCGGTAAGATTGATGCAGTAATCATTGATAACCAGCCAGCGAAGTCTTTCGTTGAGACAACAGATGGTTTACAGATTCTTGATACAGATTATGTTCAGGAAGATTATGCAGCAGCAATTCAGAAAGGCAATACTGATTTACTTAACGCAGTAAACGGAGCATTAAAAGAGCTGAAAGAAGATGGAACTATCCAGAAGATTCTTGACAAATACATCAAATAATTATACGTAGTTACGGAGATTGTAGCTATGATATGAAAAAGCAGGAAGCAGTGTATACCGCTTTCCATACCCGGGGCAGTTGTCCCGGGTACTCTTTTGTTTTATAACATTTTTGAGATACAAACTGGAGGATGAGGGTAAGAAACTTGTGAAGGTGGGTAGATTTTTTGCAAGTAGCCATACCTGTTCTGTTTGTGGTTACAAAAATGCAAAAACGAAAAATCTTGCGTTAAGAGAGTGGGATTGTCCGCAGTGCGGGACCCATCATGACAGAGATGTAAATGCGGCGGTAAATATCAGAAATGAGGGAATGCGGCTGGTAAATGCATGACCTTAGAACAAATACAACCGTGGGACACACGGGGATAGCTCGCTTATGCTTAGCACAGTGGTGTTATCGAACGAGAACCAAACTTGCCGAGATTGGGAAGCCCCCACCTCTACAGGTGGGGGGAGGATGTCACTTATCATAGTCTTCTTACAATTCAGCATAAAATTTTATTTCAGCGGCTGTCTGGTTTTGATAATAAATAGCAAATTAATGATTTTTGTTGGAAAAAGAAGGGGATTCCCCATTCTCACCAACTGTAGATTTAGAATAGCCAGAAAAAAGAAAAAAATAATACATCCCAGATGCGGCTTGGGAGCGTGTTTAAGATGCGAACGAGCATCATAAACACAGCGACTATAGAGCAGAAGGGATGTATTGTTTTTTCTTTTTTCGTCTATTACCAAATCTACAAATCAATCACTGGTAGATAAAGATATGCTTCTTCTCCCTGATAGCATTCAAAACACATCCCCTGATGTGATATTTTATACTCTTTTTGCGTACAGAGCCATTCGGTAAAGACGTAACGCCAGCCATCCCGTACAGCATCCGCTACTTTTTCAGGAGTTTCCTGTGATTTAATTGTAAAAATTGCGTATCGTCCGGCAGGAATCTCCACCTTATGGAAACCATCCGGAATTTCTGTAGAGTCAGTTAAAAAGCCAAAGAAATAGTGTAATTCACCGCTGATATGGTCGGGATGGGTCCATAGTCCAACTTCGCCATAATCATGGATTCCTTCTGGATAGGCAGGGTATTCTTTAAAATTAATGTGATTCCAGTAAGCACCGGATTTGCTGTAATCACTGTCATATTCGCCGGGAATCTCGTACCCAAGTGCTGTCTGTGACCGTAATGCTTTAATTTCAACGTGTAGCATAATAAGAACCTCACTTTCTTTATTTTGTTTTAAATATTCTCGTGCGCTAATACCATATTCTTTGCGAAATGCTTTAGAAAAACCGGAACTGGTTTCAAAGCCATTATCAAATCCGGCCTGTGTGATACTCATTCCAGATAAAATATCCTTTTTTGCTTTTTCCAAACGGAGAAGGCGTATGTATTTTCCCGGTGACATATCACAGCAGATTTTAAAAATGTGGCAGAAATGATAAAGAGAGTAACCATAGCGGGAAGCCAGAGATTCTGCTGTTAATGTGTCTTGAAGGTGATTTTTTATGTATGTAGTACAATCTTTTATTACTTCTAAAGAATTATTTTTATTCACGATCTCTCCTTTCCGCAGTTTCTATGAGTGCAGTCGGTGCGACTGCTCGACTTGAATATAAATATCATACACCAATACACAGGTTATGTTTTATAAATATTGTATCAGAGAAAAGAAAAAAGACTTTTCCAGAGTTGCGAAGTTTATCTGAAGAATAGAGATTGTCCGTAGTGGGAGTTGTAAATTGACAGAATGTTAGTGGTGATTTACAATATAACTAAAAAACATTTGGATATTAAAAAAATAATATTCAAGTCGAGCAACTGCGAGACTTGGCGCGTGATTCTGGTCAGCATAAGCTGACATATTCTTTACAGAATCACTGCGCATCCTCGCGGAGCGTTTATCTCAGTCGGAGATTGGACTCCCACTGAGACAAATTTGCTGTCACTCACCACCTGAAGGAGGTGGGAGTCTTCTCGACTGAGATAAAATAACAGAGAAAATGAAAGAAAAAGAAATAGAAATAATAGAAGGATAGAGAAAATGAACACAGTGAATGAGACAAAAACATTTTCCTCACTTCCGGAGGAAGAATCAGCTTTATGGGAACGTATGAGAGACACTCTTTTGTGCCTTCAGACAGATAACAGCATTTCGGTAAAAGATTTGGCAAGCAGACTGGCATACTCTACGCAGGAATTCCTTTATCTGGCTGACATTTTCTTTGACAATTCTCTTGATACAATCAGGGAACAGGTGCAGGGATTAAATATTGAAGAGGATTATACAAATCAGGTCCTTCCATTTGAACGGATTCCTGATAGTTCTATGATAGAATATAAAGTTGTGAGAAGAATGGCACAGACAGTAGAGGCAGATATGCTGCCTTTAGAAGGTGATGTTTTTCAAAACGGAATGGAATATATCGAGAAGGATGTAAAGGAAAAGTGGAAGGAGAGGGAGCGTGCCGGAGAGTATATGCAGTTTTGGTGGCATGATGATTCATACCATTTCTTTTATATGATCGGGCAGGAAGTTCCAAAAGATGCCGGAAGGGAAAGTGAAAAGAAGAGAATTGACTTTGGGGCATCGGATTATGCAGTTTTTACGTTAAAAGAGCAATATTGGGATAAACAGGCACCGGATATGATAAAAATGTTGATAAAATATGCGTTATGTGACTGGATAAAGCAAAGTGAAATGCACTATGACAATCGGAAAATGTATTTTATTTCTTTTGAAAACGGACTGTATTCAGTATATCTTCCTCTTGAAAAAAGAATGCATTCGGATTATGTAATGAAAAATAAAAAAGAGGAGAAAAAGATTTATGGAGTTGACGAGTGGATTAGTTATATTGATGAGCATATTACGGAGAATTTAACAGCAAAAGGCCTTGCAAAGCTGTTTCATTATTCCGAGAAACATTTAAAAAATATTTTCCAGCTTTATTATGAAACGAGAATCACCGATTACATAAAACAGAGAAAGCTGTACTTTGCTGCAGAAGAATTAAAAGAAGGAAAGAATCCGGAAAAAGTATGTGCCAAATATCAATTTGCAAGTTATAGCGTTTTTTCTAATGCATTTCGCAAAGAATACGGCGTTGTTCCGGCAAAGTATTACCGAATGGAATTTCAGAATATTGCATGGATCAATTACATTGATGAGCATATTACAGAAGATATCACACCAGAGATGATGGCGGAACATTTTAACTATTCCAGAGACTATTTTCGCAAAGCCTTTCAGGATGATTTTGGAATGGGACTTAGTGCGTATATCAGTCAGAGGAAAATACAAAAAGCAGCCAGAGAATTACGTCAGGGTGTCAAGGTGGCCAGTTTAGCAAAAAAATATGGTTTTAAGTCGAGAAATGGATTTGATAAAGCCTTCCGCAAAGCCTTTTGTACCAGTCCTTCCAAATATGCTAAAGCAAACACAGAAGTTGTTGACTTAAATCAGTTTTACTCAGAATATAAAGATAAAATGAAAGTATCCTTTATGGACATTGATGATATCAAAATGATTGGCTGGACGATTATCCCAAATCGTGGACGGGAAGTAGATATACCGGCACAGGTAGCATTCTGGCTCGATGAGGATTCACCGTACTTCAAGAAAATGAACTCTGTAGCCGGAAGTGCGAATGGAAATGATAAGATTGCCATGTGGTATCATGACCCGGAATGTATCAATATTCAATATATCCTTGGACCGGTTGTAAACAACTTTACGAATGTGCCGGACGATGCTGTGAAAATAGAGATAGCCGCCGGACGATTTGCCGTATTTGAAACAGACCGCGAAAGCGATGTGGATAATCTCGCAGATACCATCCGTATGTTTTCCCGGTGTGTTTTTTATGGCTGGATAAAAGAACACCGCGATATGGTCTCTTTACAGAACTTTACTTTTGAAAGATATATCAATAAAAAAGTATATATATATGTTCCGATAAGCGTAAAATAATGAAGATAAAACAAAAGTTGTGTTATCTATAATAAGCAATAAAAGAAAAATGCCCCGTCAGATCATTCGGTCTGACGGGATTTTTTCTGCAAAAAATGTCAAGCATTTTTTTGAAAAATCTAAAAAAGGTTCCAAAATGACGAAAAGACATCCGTCTGGTTGGAATACTTTTTAGAAAAGCCATGTTATAATAAATATACAAAAAAATACATTCTATTTTAAGAAAGTTGGTACAAACCACACAGGCTTACCCCTACTGTGAAAGCGGATGCCCTCACAAATACCACTGGATCTTCCGGGAAGGTGTGAAAAGGCAGAAGAAGCTTAAGTCAGGATATTTAAAATAGAATTCTAATGAACAGGACTTTGGGTGGGAGTGCTGAGTACATTCATTCGATAAATCATTTAGAAAACAATCAGATTTTATCATAAGCTGTGGGATAGCTTTCCTTCCATTTCCTAAGCTCCTTGAAAAAAGAATATCTGTGAGGGGATTTTTGGGTTCCCTCAACGATATAGAGGATACCTCAAAGCCTGTATAATTTATTTTATACGTAAACAATAATAAGAGAGTGTTGAGACCGAGAGGGTTCAGTAGAGATGGCGTATAGAGAATAAGGAGTACAGGTGTTTGAATCCAAAAGCTGTCAGGAAAAAATGTCTTTGACAGCAAGAGTCGGTTTTTATAACTTGCAGTATAAGCACAGAGGATAAGACTGCCAAATACAGTCTTTTGAAGGAGGAATTTTATGAAAACTTTAAAGAGAATGCTCGCAGTTATGTTAGCAGTAGTTATGATGATGGGACTTGGCGTAACATCTATGGCAGCAACTACAGAGGGTAGTAATAAGGTAACGGTGCATGTAACCATTCAGAATCCAGATGATACAAGTAAGAATATCTTTGATGGGAATGTTACTGTCGATAAAGATAGAACCTTATACACATTAGAAGATGCAGCAACAATCGAAAACTACGGCAAAGCGACAGCGATGGATGCTCTTATTGCAACAGGGAAGACAATAACATACCATAAAGTACAGTATTTAGATACTACAACATGGAAACCGATTGACCAGTATGGTATTGCTTTTGATAGTATTGATGGAATCGCAGGAACATCCGTAGATAATGGAGATGATACTACAACATATAAATATTGGGAATTATATATTAATGATGTATCAGCGTCCAACTACGCAACAAATTATGTATTAACAGATGGCATGAATATCACTGTTAAATGGTCATCAATGATTTACTAATTTTATAAGAACTTTAAAAACCGACTCTGTCCTTAAAAAGAGGTGTCTTTTAGACATCTCTTTTTTATAACCGCTAATGTTAAAATTTATAAAATGAATAGTTTTATGGGAAAATATATGAAAAGAATAAAGAAATATTTAATAATGCTAAGCCTGATAGCAGTAACGATTTTTTTGAGACATTCCTGTACAGTACAGGCAGCACAGGAAGATGATATTTTTAAAGAGTTATATATGGAATACCGTAGTGTATTATCGGACCAGAGAATAAATATTTACAGAATAAAACAGATTGATAAGGACAGTCATACTTACATAATAAGTGGAACATGTAAATTAAGACCGGGGGTACAGCAAGGTATTGAAATGGTTGGCAAAGATGTATATAAATATGGAGGTCTGAAATCATATTCTGAGAGATATATAGAGGGAACTTTACAGTCTCAAACAGCCCGAATAAAGGAATTCCGTGTGATAGAAGACCCGGAGGCAAAAACAAAGTGTGAGAATAATAAAGAAAGTATTTTTTGTCTTCCAGAGAACGAAGATAAAAAGACGAGGTATGATAGAAATAGCGAAGATAAGGCATACAGAAGGACGGAGAAGGATTCGGAAACTCCTCTTTTTTCAGTAAATTATACGCCACAGGGTATCACGAGTTCGGGATGTGGTGTGTATCAACTGGTGGTGGAAGATAACGGAAAGACTACGGTATGTACGATTATAACAAGTATATTTGGGACAGACTATAAATCCTTTGATGCGATAGGATGTTGGTATGATAAGAGTGAGTGGAGCGAGTGTACGGATAAGCTTACCCTGTATGACGGGACAGATGGTAAGAAAAGTGCATTTTCTGAGAAATATCAGTATGGAAGTTCTTTAAACTGGCAGACAGGAGACTGTACAGCAGGAATCAGTGAAGATGGCAGTTTGAAAGAACTTTCTTCTATTTCGCTGCCAGAAGGGGTACATTCTATCCGTGTAAAGTATGAAAATACACTGCCAGAACCAGGACAGGCGGTATTTTTAGGGATGCCCGGAAGTGCTGGTACACAAACAACGTTAAAGGGACAGGATGAATTGTTCCATAATTATCTGTTTTATCATAATAAGGTACATGCCGTATCAATTAATGGTGGCAGTCTGTATCCTTTAAAGGAGGGAGAAGTTAGTCCAGAGCTGAAGCTGAGAAAGGGTCTTAATGTTATCTGTGTAATTGGGAATGATATAAATACGATGAAGACAGCTAAGTATTATAGTAAGAACCATGATGAAACCGGTATGGAAAGTTATGTATTGTTAGTATATTCTAATGAAGATTCAGAAGAGTATACAGTACAAAAACAAAAGGATGCTTCCATCAAAAAGATTGAAATATATCAGGGAGCTTCTGATGAAGATGATGCAAAAGAACGTTTCCAACAGATAAAGGTTACAGAGAGTAAAGAGGGAGGAGAGGAAAAGAAGAGTATTGCGATGAATTCCTCCTACCCTTATGTCTGGATTAATGCAGTGACGAATGACCCGGAGGCGAGTGTTGAAGTAGAGGATGCCACAGAGTATCTGGGAGGATATTTTAAGAGACTAGATTCTAAGAAAAAATATTTTGATATCCAGACGGTATCGGCGGATGGTTCTACAAAGCAGACAGAGAGAATTTATGTGGACTGGACATTGAGCAGTGCGGAACTACAGAAGTTATCTATTCTTTCTGGTGCAACAATGGAGAAGAAATACAGCCCGAATACAACTTCCTACTATTGTAAGAAAGGAAGCTCAGGTAAGATTGTACTGTCTTATGAGACTTCAGAAAATACAACGACAGATGTATATGTTGACCGCCAGAAGAAAACTTCCATACAGGGAGCAGAAAGTAAGAATCTTGTTATAAATGCAGATGTTCATGAAGTGCAGTGGACGATTACGACAGACAACGGGAAAAAAGTCAGATATAAGATTTATTTTAACAGAGAGAAAACAGGTACGATATCTGAGACAACCCGAACCCGTGCAAAAAAGATGATTGATAAGATGGTTGCGGGTGGTTATAAAGAGTATCTGCAGAACACAAAAGGAACCGATTACTGGAAGACTTTTGGAGCTGCAGCGATAGGTGAGGACTATCTTAAAAATATGCTCGGCTATGATGTGACGAAGAAGGAATTCCGTCAGGCTACGGATTATGCAGCAATCATCCTTGAACTGGTTATTTCCGGAGAGAATCCTTATGATTATCTGGGAGTGAACTATGTAGAGGGTCTGATGAGCTTTAATGATAACGGCGATTTTGGAATGTATTCAGCGAACATATGGGCATTATCTGCCTTGCAGGCGGCAGGGGCACCAGTGCCAAAAGAAACAGTGGATATTGTAAAAAGACAGGCATGTTCAGAAACATTTGACCTGGATATGAGAGGCTGGGCATTATACGCAGTTTCCCTGTATAACGATGCCTTTACGGAAGAAGAATATGCAAAGTGTGTTAATTCGATTAAAAATGTAGAGATTCAGGATGACGTTAAGATGAATGGCATTAATGTGACTGGATGTTTTGAAAATTTCTACTATACAAATCGGAATGTCATGTCACATGCCTGTATGGTAACGGGACTTACCGCACAGGGAATTGATGTTGGAAGTGGTGAATTTGATGGAGAGAATGGAAAGAATCCATTAAATATATTAGAAGATTATCAGTTAAGTACCGGAGGCTGGTTCTACTCTCCGGAGAATCCTTCTCAGGGAGGCTGGAATAAAGATGCGGTTATTGCAGTAGGAGACCTGTATAATGGTTCAAATGTGTACACAAGATATTATCTGACACCATCAAGATATAAGAAGCTTCTTGATAAAGCAGAAAAACTGCTTGCAGGAACGATTACGGAGGACACAAAACGGGAGGCATTACAAAAAGCATATGAGGAGGCAGAAAAATATGCGGATGAAGACAATGTTACTTCAGAGCATGGAGATGCCTATTATGCCCTTCAGGAAGCGATGTATGCAGTGGATGAGAGTGTGAAACCGGGAGTATTTCTTGGAACTGCCGAAGAAAGAGAACAGGTGAATGCGGTTATAAAAGCAATTGACTCGATTTCTTCTTACAGTTATAAAGATAAGACAAAGTTAGATTCCATCAAGAAACAGTATGATGCATTAAAGGAGAAGCGCCTGTTCCACTATGTGACTAATGCAGATGTGCTTGATAAAGCATATCAGTATGTGAATGGAATCGACACATTTCTTGAAAAGACAGAAAAGATAGGAAAAGTCAACCTGACAAAGACGGCAAAGATAGAGAGAGCCAGAAAGGCATATGATTCCCTAAATGAACAGCAGAAGAAGGAAGATGCAGTACAGAAAGCGTTCCAGCTCTTATCTAAAGCAGAGACAAAGCTAAAAGATGCCAAGACTGCAGATAATGTCGTGCAGGCGATAAAGGCACTTGGGGAGATTGTGACTTTGGATTCTGAGGAGGATATTGAATCCGTCAGAGCTGCCTATGAGAGTCTGACAGACAGCCAGAAAACCTTTGTTACAAATATCGACAAGTTAAAGGCACAGGAAGATGGTCTTAAAAAGTTACAGCAGCAGGAAGAGAACAAAGAGGCGGCGCGCAAAGTCTCAGACCTGATTGACCAGATAGGAAGAGTAGCAGCAAACAGTGCAGAAGACTTAAGACAGGCAAGAACCGCCTATGATGCATTAGAGGATGACGAGACAAAAAGGCTGGTTTCTAACTACGCACAGTTAGAAGATGGAGAAAAGATTTATGCGAACCTTCAGCATGAGAATGTCATATATGATGTCGTAGATAAGGCTTCTTATGAGATTGGTCAGATTGATACTGCATATGGAGAAAGTGTGGACATCACTGCTGAGAATGCCGATGCTGTAAGAGAGGCAGTGCAAAAGGCAGAAAACTATATAAAAGAAAAAGAGCAGGAATATGCATATTTTAGACTTATGATTTCTAATTATATGGACTTATCAGCGGCAAAGACGGCACTTGTCCAGTATGAACTGTCTGAGAAAACAGAAGCCTCTGTTGAAGAATTTAAACAGGCAGTGGGAGAAATCACAGGCTCCGGTATAGAAGAACAGCCGGTGATGGAGCGTGCAGAGATACTGTACGAGCTTCTCACAGAGGAAGATAAACTGACAGTTACAGAAGAATATGCTCTGTTACAGCAGGCGGAAGAAGCTTTTTCTGTATGGCAGGCAGAGTTTGATAATGTGCAGGAAGTGGTATATGGGACAGAGCAGATGGGAGATGTTACCATAACAGGTGCAGAAGCTTATCAGGAAGTAAAAGATACTTATGATATGCTGTCAGAAGATGCGAAGAAGCTTCTTCCTGACGAGATAAAAGAACGGCTTTCTGAGGCAGCGGATACATACCAGCAGCTACTCGCACAGCAGGAAAGAACAGAGGAGGTCGTAGAGAAGATTGACGATGCTTCAATCATTTCAGACCTATCAGATGAGGCAGCAGTAAAAGCAGCAAGAAAGGCATATGATGCACTGGAGAACCCATACCGTGTGACAAACTATGAGACGTTGCTTGAAGAAGAAAAGGAAATCCTTTCTCTGAAAAAAGTACAGGAAAATCAGAAATTTGCCAATACCGTAATCACACAGATTAATGCACTGAAAAAAGTTACTTTATCCGATAAAGAAAAGGTAGAGGCAGCAAGACGTGCCTATGACGGACTGACAGATGCACAGAAAAATCTGGTGGATAATCTTTCCGTATTAGAGGCTGCAGAGAGCCAGATAGAATCCCTGCAGAAACAGCCATCAAAACCGGCACAGCCACAGCCGGCGCCGGCGAAAAAGACAGAGACTAAGAAGACTTCCTATAAAAAGATTGTTTTGAAGAAAAAATCTTTGAAAAAAACAATTTATTTTAACGGGAGAAACAGACGTATTCTCTGGCACTGTTCGTAAATAATAAGGCAGTTAAGGCGGAAAAGATAACGTGGAAATCAAGTAAACGGACGATAGCGGCAGTATCTAAAAACGGAAAGCTGACCGTAAAGAAAGCAGGAAAAGTTACAATCACAGCTTCTTACAAAGGAAAGAAATATAAATATAATCTTATGATTAAGAAAGTTCAGTTGAAACTTAAGAAAAAGAGTATCACTATCAAAAAGGGGAAAGCGGCACAGATAAAAAGTGTAGCATCCCCTAAAGGAAAGATACAATATAAAAGTTTAGATACAAAGATTGCATCTGTAACAAAAAAAGGGAAGGTGGCAGGAAAGAAAAAAGGAAAAACAAAGATAAGGGTAAGCTGTAATGGGCTTGTCCGGTATTGCAAAGTTACTGTAAAATAAGGCAAAGATATGAAAGTATCGGAAAGGAAAGAAAATGAGAAAATTTTATTCAAGAATACTTGCAGTATGTATGGCAGGTACAATGGCACTTACACCATTTACACCAGTGGGAACATTGATTGGCAATACGATTACGATTGAGGCAAAGGCAGCGGAAGCTAGTGTAGATACCTCCTGGTATGAAAATGGACAGACAGAATTTACGATTTCTACAGAAGCACAGCTTCGTGGACTTGCAGAATTAGTTAATAAACAAAATAAATTATTTAGTGGCTGTACAGTCAAATTAGCCAATGATATTGTAATGGATGATAGTGAATCTTTTACACCAATTGGACTTAACAGAAATAGAGGTTTTGGCGGTATTTTTGATGGACAAAATCATACAATTAAAAATATGTTTATTTATAATGAAATAAATAATGAAAATTTGACAGGACTTTATGTGGGATTATTTGGCTCAGCGATTGGAAAAAATAGTACAACCACAACGATTAAAAATCTGACAGTAGAAAATGCAACGGTTATAGAAAAATGTGATGAATCAACAACTATAAAAAATGTTAATCAAAGTACACAGGGAACTGCTGCGTTAGTAGGCTATGGAAAGAATATTTATATAGAGAATTGTAGTGTAAAGGATTCAAATGTTTCTAATGATGTATTACGAACAACTGGTGGGTTAGTTGGAAATCTTAATGGTGGTAGTATTTCCGAATGCAAAGTAATAAATACCAAAGTAAATGGAATTTTAAGTGAAGGGCTGTTAAGTGGAGTAATTGATACAGTAGGTAATCCTAAAACAGGGCCTATTGTTGTGGATAATGCTGTGAAAGATGTATATGTTCAGGGAAATGTAAAAGGACAAGATGGTTCAAAATTTACTGGTGGATTAGTTGGAAATAGTGTGGATAGTAATATCAGTAATGCTATCGTAGGAAAGGACAGTATAATTGAAGGTGATAGTAATGTTGCCGGAATAGTAGGCGAAAACCGTGGAGACATAAAAAATTGTTTTAATTCTGCTAAAATTGTAGGAAAAGAATATGTAGCAGGAATTGCAACAGGAATAGGAACAGAGCTAGTTAAGATAGAAAACTGTTATAATCTTGGAGAAGTTGATGCGAAAGATAATACAGATAAAATGGGTGCACTTACATACGCAGATAACAAGATTTTTAATGTAGCAAATTCCTATAATCTTGGAACAGTAAAAGATTTATCAGGAGATAAAGCACAGTTTAATGCTAATGATACCTATACCAATGTGGCATATAATTCAGAAAATGGTATAGCAGCCGCAGAAGGAACAACAGGTATTACAGGTTATGCCGCAGCCCAGTTCAAAGACCGTACAGTAGTAGATGCCTTAAATGCTAATGATGGTGTAGAAGAAACTGTATGGTACCAGAACACAGAAAATCCAGATTTAGCTTTCAACATGACTGTAACATCTGATATCACAGTTCCAGAAGCATTAAATGTAACTTTAGGAAAAACAATGAAATTACAGGCTTCTATAACACCGGAAGATGCTACTAATAAAACATTAGTGTACACTTCTTCTGATGATACGATTGCTTCTGTAAAAGAAGATGGAACCGTAAGTGGTCTGAAACTTGGAACAGCAGATATCACCGTAAAAGCAATGGATACCGGTAAGGAAAAGACCGTAAAGGTAACAGTAAAAAAAGTAGAGAAAGAGCCAGCAAACCCAACAAACCCAGCAAAACCTTCACAGCCTACAACTAAGACGGTTAAGAAGGGAACAAAACTTATAGTAGGAACCAATACTTTTGTTGTAACAAACGTAAAAGCAAAAACAGTTTCTTATAAAGCAACTAAAAATAAAAAGGCAGCAAAGATTACAATTCCGGCAACAGTAAAATCAGGCAAGCAGGTATACAAAGTAACTACTATCGCAGATAATGCATTTAAAAATAATAAGAAAATAAAAACAGTAGTAGTCGGAAAGAATGTTAGAACAATTGGAAAGAAAGCATTCTATGGATGTAAGAATTTAAAGAAGATTACTGTACAGAGTAGTATTATTAAAAAGGTAGGGGCAAAAGCATTTAAGGGCATTAATAAAAAAGCAGTCATTAAAGTCCCTTCTAAAAAATACAAAGCTTATAAAAAAGTATTTAAAGGAAAAGGTCAGGCAAAAACAGTTACAATTAAGAAGTAAATATCAGATGATATGAGGAGCAGGGACTGCTTAGATGGAGCAGTTCCTGTTCTGTAATAGGGTACTATAGTGATAACTGAAAGGTAATTGCAGTACTTTATAAAGTGAGAGGTGAGACCGAATGCAGAAAAACAAAAAATATTTGCTGACAATGCTGACATTTGCATTTGTGATAGCATGTATATTCTTTTTTCAAAAGGATGTAAAAGCAGCAGAAAAAACAGGTACCGTTACATTTTCAATTGAACGTTTTACGATTGGACAGGGGTATTTAATAGAGCCATGTCAGGTAGATATTTATGATACAGATAATATTGCATCTGTAGTGGATAGAGTACTTACACAAGAAGGATATGGTTACGAAAATAAGGGAAAGATACAAGATGGATTTTATCTTGAACAGATTTATTATGCAGATACCGGAAGATTGAAGATTCCTTCTATAATTTCTAACGGACAGCTCAAACCAATAAAAAATGCAAATAATCAAATTATAGCAATTCCTACAAATACAAAAAATGATGGTAATCCGTATGGCGATGAAAAGGGACATTATGCATTAGGAGAATTCGCGTATTGTAATATGTCTGGTTGGATGTATACGGTAAACAATGTATTTCCGACAGGAATGTCCTTGGTAAAACCAAAAGATGGAGACATCATTCGTTTGCAGTTTACGCTTTACGGTTATGGAAGAGACCTCGGAGAAAAACCTGCAGATGAAGAAGATAACAATTATTTGAAATTACCGGATAGGGATGCGATTACAAAACGACTTGCAGTAATGCTAAAGTATAAAGCAAGCTGTGACGAACATGGTTATAAACAGGCTTATCAGAAAGCATATAATGCAGTGATTGACTGGAATACAACAGAAAAGAAAATGAAAGAAGTATTTTCTGCACTTCCGTCAGAGAAAGAAATTCTTCAGTGGGGAGCAGAATATAATGCAAAATTTGCTGAAAGTGTGACAAAAACCATTAACGCTATCGGTACAGTAGATTTATCTAAAGAATCTCAGATAGCAGAGGCAAGAAAGTCTTATAATGCGTTAACCAGTGAACAAAAGGAACTTATTTCTGCAGATACATTAAAAGTATTAACTGATGCTGAGAAGAAAATTGTCAGTCTGAAAGCTGAAAAGAAAACCCAGGATGAGGCAAAGAAAAAGGCAGAAGAAGCGAAAAAGAAAGCAGCCGAAGAAGCCGCGAAAAAGAAAGCTCAGCAGGAAGCCCTGAAAAAGAAATACACCCCATCTAAAACATCTATAAAATCCATTAAGAAGCTGAAAAAGAATCAGGCGAAGCTTACATGGAAGAAAGTAAAAAATGCAACTGGCTATGAAGTATACCAGTCCATGAAGAAAAACAGCGGCTATAAAAAAGTGAAGACAATTACCAAAAATAAGACAGTGACTTATAAAGCCGGAAAGCTAAAGAAAAAGAAAACTTATTACTTTAAGATTCGTACTTATCGTAAAGCAGGAGGAACAACTTATTACGGTAATTACTCAAATGTAAAGAAAATGAAGGTGAAATAATTGTAGGACAATTTCACCCGCTTAATTTCCTAAAATGAAGCAAATACACCCGTCTGGTTGGCATATTTTTTTAAAAGTCTATGTTATAATATGTACATGGCTTGCTTCTCAGGCTCACTTAGGGAACGCTCCTTATTTTCATTCTGAATTGCCAGCCATTTGATTTTAGAATGAAAACAAATATCTGGGCTAGAGAATGTAACAGTTTTATAAAAGTATTTGGCCTGTGCACCTAATGCATGGGCCTTTCTTTTCTACGGAAAACTCTCAATTTCTCTTGGATATTTTGTAAAATGAGTGAAGGAGAGGGTAGAATGAACAAGATGTATCAAAGGTTAAAAAGAAAATGTATATCGCTTGTACTTTTTGCTCTGCTTGTGGCATTTATAGTTCCATACTATGCATATGCGGCAGATAATGGGGCAGAACCGGCCGCGGCAGCTTCTGCTGCAGAGAGTACAGGCGATTTTTCTATGTCAGAAAGTGAGACGTCAGAAAGTGAGACATCAGAAAGGGAGGAGACGGAGTCTTCGGAAGAGGAGGAGCAGCAGACCAGGGAAGATGCAGATGCATCAGCAAGTACAGAGGCAGATGTACAGGAAAGTACACAAGAGCAGACATTAACAAAAAAAGAGAGAAAGATTGTCCGTAAGAATTTGCAGCTTGGAAGAAGTTATGGTTTTTATGCTTGGGGTGCAGAGGAAGATGCGGCACAGGGACAGTCTGATGAATCAGGAGTGGCAGTGCAGACGGAAGCAGAGGCGGAAGTCTTAAGTCCGGATATTGATACGGTTTTATCTAAGGTAAGAAGCTATATCTTAAGTAAAGATACGAAGCCGGATTACAGTAGCATATGGAATGTTATTGGTTTAAAAAGGAGTGGGCTGTATGTGCCGGAATCTTATATAAATCTTTTTTATAGTAATGTGATCGCATACTGTGAGAGTAAGGACTGGCAGATTACAAGAGCAAAGTATTCGGATTATTCAAAGCTTATTCTTGCATTAACAGCGATTGGTGTTGATGCAAGAAATGTGATGGGACATAATCTGTTAGCGTATCTGTCAGATTATGAGAATGTAAGCAGACAGGGGAATAATGGCACGATTTGGGCGTTGATTGCATTAAAGAGTAATCCGGCATATGAGATTCCAGAAGACCCTTCTGCAGTGCAGCAAAACTCAGAGGAGTTACTTGTTAAGAAGGTTGTAGGGATGCAGTGTCAGGATGGTGGCTGGACATTGATGGGAACAACTGGAGATTCCGATATGACAGGAATGGCGATGCAGGCGCTGGCTTCTTATTATAATAAAGATGGATATGAGGATGTTACAGCGGCAATTGACAAGGGACTTGCATGGATAGAAAAGAATCAGCTTTCCAGTGGTGGTTTTGGCACGATGAATACAGAAACTTCGGAAAGTGTGGCACAGATTATCACAGCTCTTTGTGGCGTGGGAATAGATTGTGGGGAAGATGTCCGTTTTATTAAGAATGGGAAATGGCCGATGACAGGATTATTCCAGTATTATATGCCAGAAGGGGGATTTATGCATGTAGCTGCTGATGCCGGGAATAATGGTGGCGGTGCCGGTGGCATTATCGATGGAATGGCAACGGAACAGGGATTGTATGCAACAGTTGCTTACCGTAGATTTTTGGATGGAGAGACATTTCTTTATGATATGAGTGATGTGGCTATTTCGGCAGGAACGAAGCCGGTAGTCAGTCCGACGATTGATACGGGGAGTAATAGTGGAGGAAATTCTTCTTCAACGACAGCAAAAAAGACAGAAACAAAACCGGCAGCTTCTAAAGTAAAGGTAATAAAAGTGGGATTAAATTATAGTACGATTTATCTTACAAAAGGAAAGAGTAAGACGTTAAAAGCGACGGTTTCTCCGTCAAATGCCACGAAGAAGTCAGTGAAATGGTCTTCTTCCAATAAAAAGATTGCAACAGTAAATGCAAAGGGAAAGGTAACTGGAAAGAAGGCAGGAACAGCGACAATTACAGTAAAGGCAAAGGACGGAAGTGGAAAGAAAGCAACCTGTAAGGTCGTGGTGACTGCACCGGCAACAGCGACAACCGCCAAAAAGACAACAACAACTACAGCAGCAAGAAGTCAGACAAAAAGAATTACAACACCGACATCGGGAACAACGAATCGTTCAGTAAGTACAGGAAGTGGAACACCAACTGCTTCGGGAACGACAAAGACACTTTCTTCCGGAAGCACTTCCGGTACAGGTACGGGAAGTACTGCGTCAAAGAGTGCAACAGGAACGACAGCGAAGAAGAAAGATACGGCAGTAGAGGCAACGACAGGAAGCTGGAACTTTAGCGGAGAGGATTACGTACCGGATACTTATGCGGCGGATGAGACAGATGCAGCGGAAGCGGACACCACAGCCGAAAAGGATAATGATACCTCAAAGATTGTGGCTGGTTTAGGGATATTTTATATAGTCAAAAGGATTTGCGCTATTGCAGTGGTAGTGATTATTGCTTTCATTTTATATAAAAAGCGTCATAGGATTGCAAGTGCATTACGCAATTTTCAAAAAGGCGGAGATAAGGAATAGATTAAAAAGATAATCTGTTTTTTAAAGAAAAATAAGGTGTATAGTGAGCAGAGTTAAAGCTAAGGATATACAAAGAAAGGGAAAAAGTATTTATGAAGAAAAAGGGATTTATGCGTGTCGTTCTGGCACTGCTTATGAGTATGTTATTGATTGTTTCAACCGGTTGTGGAAAGTCCGGTAATGGAGGAAGTTCTTCCGGTAAAAAGTCCGGCAAGACAGCAACACTTGCGGATATGAATGAGATTCCGGAGGATGGAATTATTACGAAGGAACAGTTTAAGACCGTTGCAGGAGACAATAAAAAGGTACAGTTTAAAGGGACAACAGATGATGGAATTACATATATCTGGACGTATGACTGTTCAAAGATTCAGAATCCAGCAGATCAGAATTTGAAGATTGATTTTTCAGAGAAAGGTCTTGATGATTTAAAGAAGCAGGCAAACAATGCAAATGATGCATTGAAGATGACAATGTACGGGAAAGGGCTGATTTGTGTACCAGATTTAGAGGTACAGCTTCCGGAAGCGTGGCAGTCGAATTCTGCTTATCTTGTAAAGGAACAGGCTGGAAAGCTTGCAAGGATGAGCGATGTTGTGGTAACAGCACAGGCAGAAGAGGATTCTTCCAAGAAAAAGGATACATCTGCATCACAGAAGGATTCGTCTGATAAGGTGAAGGAAGCAACGACTGCTGCCAAAAAGGATACAAAGCCACAGAAAGGAACCACTTCTTTAAAAATGAGCGTAACTTCTCTGGACGGAGATTGTTATATTATCGGAGGTATTACAGAACAGCAAAATAAAGGAGCAAGCGCAGCGAATAAGGCAGAAAACGGAACAACGAACAGTGAATCGGAAGGAAGTGATGAATCGGGGAATTCAGGAGAGAATTCTTATAACGAAGAAGGAAGTTCAGGAAGTGGAGATGTTTCTGATGGAGGAGCTTCTTCTTCTGGTTCTTCTGGCAAGCAGGATGTTGCAAATGATGAAGAAGTTTCAGGTTCTTCCCATACGTGTACGATTTCAATCAGCTGCGCGACGATTCTTAATAACATGAGTGATTTAAAAAGTGGCAAGGAAGAATTTGTTCCTTCTGATGGATGGATTCTGGCAGCTTCCGAGGTAGAATTTACGGAAGGAGAGTCTGTACATGACGTATTACAGCGTGTATGTAAGGATGCAGGAATCCAGATGGAGTCTTCTTTTACACCGGCTTATAATTCAGCTTATGTGGAAGGAATTAATAATCTGTATGAATTCGACTGCGGACAGCTTTCCGGATGGATGTATAACGTAAATGGCTGGTTTCCTAACTACGGATGCAGTAAGTATACGGTACAGGACGGCGATGTGATCAACTGGGTTTATACATGTAATCTTGGTAAGGATGTTGGAGATAATTCGATGTATTAAGGATGTATGAAATAGAGATTTGATATAATAAAGATTTAATATAATAGAAATTTGATGTAATGGAGATTTGATTTAGATGAAAGATACATTTTCGACATATCATCCTGTTTTAAATATGCTGTATTTTTGCGGAACGATCGGGGTGACGATGTTTGTTGTTCATCCTGTGATTCTGGCAATTTCATTTATATGCGCTGTTGCGTATTCCGTTGTTTTAAAAGGATGGAAAAAGACAGTAAAGTTTAATCTGCTCTTCTCATTACCGATGATGATCATTGTTGCCCTAATTAATCCGATGTTTAATCATTATGGAGTAACGATTATAGGATATCTTCATAATGGAAATCCGTTTACATTAGAAAGTTGTGTGTACGGTCTTATGATGGCAGTGATGCTGGTATGTACTCTTGTATGGTTTTCCTGCTACACAGTTGTTATGACATCAGATAAGTTTATTTATCTTTTTGGAAGAATCATCCCGGCACTTTCTTTAGTACTTTCCATGTGCCTTCGCTTTGTACCGAAGTTTATCAAAGAAGCATCTGTTATTTCTGATGGGCAAAAGTGTGTCGGGCGAAGTGTAGAGAATGGGAGCCTTATTAAGAGAGCAAAGCATGGAATTACAATTTTTTCGATTCTGGTTACCTGGTCTTTGGAGAATGCGATTGAAACATCGGATTCAATGAAGTGCCGGGGATATGGAGAGAAGGGCAGAACCGCCTTTTCTTTATATCATTTCGATAAAAGGGATTTTTTGTGCCTTATTTTTATGATCATTACATTCGGAGCAGCGATATGGGGCTTTTCAAAGGGGTATGCATTTTGTTCTTATAATCCTCGGATCGTTGTAAAGGGAGTACCCTTTACAGCAGGCAGCCTGCTTGTCTTTGCCGCTTTTTTATTGTTTAGTATCATGCCAGCAGCGATGGAGATTTTAGACCGAAGGATGTGGAAGGCGAGAAGAGGACAGGTAGAAAGTGCATCACCGGCTGGGTACCGTTTGTGGGAAGTTGAATAGCCGTATATACAGGAGATAAAAAGCAAGTTTGGAGGTGCAGGGTGACAGCGAATGGTTTGTCAGAAAAGAAAAATAGTATATTAGAAATCAATGATTTGTGTTTTGCTTATCCAGAAGAAAAAAAGAGGGCGCTAAATCATGTTTCTTTGCAGGTGGAGGACGGGGAATTCCTTGTTCTTTGCGGAAAGAGTGGATGTGGAAAGAGTACACTTCTGACACATTTAAAGACTCCCCTGACGCCGCATGGAAAGCGAAAAGGAGAGATCCTTTTTCAGGGAGTACCAATCGGGGAGATGAGTAACCGGGAGCAGAGTCAGAGGATTGGATATGTATTACAGAATCCGGATAATCAGATCGTGACAGATAAAGTGTGGCATGAGCTGGCATTTGGTTTGGAAAGCCTTGGATACAGTAACGCAGATATCCGTATCCGGGTAGCGGAAATGGCAAGTTATTTTGGGATTCAGGACTGGTTTTATAAAAATGTATCGGAACTTTCCGGAGGACAGAAACAGCTTTTGAATCTGGCATCTATCATGGCCATGCATCCGGATATGCTGATTCTTGATGAGCCGACCTCTCAGCTTGATCCGATTGCAGCTTCTGATTTTTTGGAAACAGTAAAGAAGATTAATCGTGATCTTGGAACGACAATTATTCTTACGGAACATCGTTTAGAGGAAGTATTTCCTTCTGCTGACAGGGTAGTGGTCATGGATGAAGGGCAGATTTTATGTGTTGGCACACCGCCGGAAATCGGAGAAGAATTAAAGAAGCGCAATCATGAGATGTTTTTAGCTATGCCGGTGCCGATGCAGGTTTATGCCAAAGTAGAGTCAGAGCAGCCCTGCCCGATTACTGTTCGTGACGGGCGAAAGTGGCTGGATATAGTTTGTAAGAAAAAAGGCATTTCACCAGCAAATGCATCTTCTTCATATAGAAAAGAGAGTGATTCCCAAAAAGGAAAATCTTCTTTTTCTAAGATTACAGAAAAGTTTACAGAAAAGTTTAAAGAGAAAAAAGAAGATATCATCTTAGCGTGTGATGATCTGTGGTTCCGCTATGATAAAGAACTGCCGGATGTCGTAAAGGGACTAAGCTTTTCCTTAAAAAGAGGAGAATTCTTTGCATTGCTTGGAGGAAATGGAACCGGGAAGTCAACAACACTTTCACTTTTGAGCCGTTTGAGAAAGCCATATCGTGGAAAAGTACTTTTAGAAGGTAAGGATATCCGTCGTTACAGCGATAAAGAACTGTTCCGCAATTTTCTTGGAGTACTGCCGCAAAACCCGCAGTCTCTTTTTGTAAAGAAAAGTGTGGAATTAGAACTGTTTGAAATGGTAGGCGGTGTAAAAGAGAAAAAGGATGAAGAATATCAGCTTGCCATGGATAAAAAGGATGCGGTGGAAGGAATCATTAAAGTAACACATTTGGAAGAATTACTGCATCGTCATCCGTATGACTTAAGCGGGGGAGAGCAGCAGAGGCTTGCCCTGGCTAAGATTTTGTTATTGCGGCCAAAGCTTTTGTTGATGGATGAACCGACCAAAGGACTTGACAGCTATTTTAAAAAAGAATTTGCCGGAATACTGGCATTACTCAAAGAGCAGGGCGTAACTGTTTTTATGATTTCTCATGATATTGAGTTCTGCGCTTCTTATGCAGACCGATGTGGTTTATTTTTTGATGGAAATATTGTGGCATGTGGAACTCCGGGAGAATTCTTTGCCGGAAATAATTTTTATACAACAGCGGCAAACCGAATGGCTAGAAGGTATTTTCCCATGGCGGTTACCGGGGAGGACGTTGTGGAATGTCTTAAAAAAGGAGTGTGAACAATGGCAGACTGGAAATCAAGTCAGGAGTTCTTGAAAGAATTTTACGCTTCTCCAATCGTGAATGAAGATACGATTTCTGCAAAGATAAAGCGTATCTTTTTACCAAAAAGCAGGAAAGCTTCTGCTTTAAAAGAATTAGCAGGAGATTTGTCAGGAGAAGGCAGGGCGGGAGATGTCATTTTAGATAATGATATGTTTGAGATGGATACCGAAATCTGGAAAAAGCAGGAAAAACGCAGGCTTTCTGTTCGTACCAGAGTAAGTCTCTTTCTCTTGCTTGTAGCGATTCCCCTCACAATTGCTGTCGGATTTTATGTTATGGATGTTGCCGCCGTTGGCACAGTATTTGAAAAGATTTTTGGTCCAAGAAAGTATTATTTTATTAGCCTGGTAATCATTATATACTCGTTATTACCGTTTTTTATGGTATTTGAGGGACGAAAACCTCAGGTGAGAGAGCTAGTTGTTCTTGCAACAATGGTAGCATTGGCAACCGCCGGCCGGGCAGCATTTTTTATGATACCGAGCTTTAAGCCGATTATAGCAATCGTGATCATCAGTGCAATCGCATTTGGCGGCGAGGCAGGATTCTTAGTTGGTGCCATGACGATGGTAGTCAGCAATTTCTTATTTGGGCAGGGACCATGGACCCCATGGCAGATGTTTGCGATGGGTTTTATCGGATTTTTGTCAGGAATCCTTTACCGAATAGGACTGCTTCCGACCAAACGGCTCAGCCTTTGTATATATGGATTCCTTGTGACGGTGTTCATTTATGGAGGAATCATGAATCCAGCGGCTCTCTTTATGAGTGTGTATGATTTTACATGGGAAGGACTGCTTGCAATCTATATTTCAGGTATTCCGGTAGATCTTGTTCATGCCAGTTCTACATTTATTTTTCTGTGGATTGGAGCAAAGCCATTGTTGGAAAAGCTGCAGCGGATAAAAATAAAATATGATCTGATGAGATGAATAGCCGGGGCGTTTTTGAACTTCAGAAAGATTGCCAGAATGATGGGGCATTTTTGAAATAAGTATGGATGATAAGTATAGATAAAATGTATTCTTAGAAAGATTCTGAGAGTATACGAGATTGAAGGGGGAAACTATGCAGAAAATACCAGAATGTCGTTCCATGAATTTTTCAATTTATGAAGGGATGCTAAATCGTTATAAAGATAGTGAAGATATTAGAAAGTCTTATGAGTCACGAGGATTAAATGGACTGGAAGTGATTCGGGCAGGCGAGCCAGATGAAGGAAAGATTCTGCCGGATATGGTGAATGGGGTACATCTGTATTTTCATATTTTCTGGATGGACTGGTGGAAGGGGAATTATGAACGCCTAGATCAGGAATTTGATTCAAGAGAGCAGTGGCTGGAATACTTTGGAGGAATGAGCAGGGAATCTTATCTGAACAGTTTGCGGGACGATCTTGCCTATGCAGAACAAGTTGGAGCAAAGTATGTAGTTTTCCATGTTTCAGAAGTGACACTCCGGGAGAGCTATATTTATAAATACCGCTATACAGATAAAGAAGTGATTGATGCAAGCTTAGAGGTCATCAATACCCTCCTTGATGAAAAAGAATATCCATTCGACTTTCTTGTAGAGAATCTCTGGTGGAGCGGGCTTACCTTGAAAAATGTCCGCCTTACCCGCCGGCTTATAGAAGGAATGCATACACAAAAAAAGGGAATTATGCTCGATACCGGACATTATATGAATACAACAACACAGCTAAAGACTCCAGAAGATGCCGTAGCATATCTGAATAAAATGATAGACAAATACGAAAAAGCACAGATGCTCCACTGGTTTAAAGGAATGCACCTGCAGCTGTCACTTGGAGGGGATTATGTAAGAGAACAGCGAAAAGAATGGAGAGAACATCCGATAGACTTTGATAAGATTCCATTTTATGAACTATTTCGCCTTGCATATGACCATGCCTGTCATATTGATCTGCATCAGCCTTTTATCGGAGAAGGTGTCCGGGAATTTGTAGAGCGCGTAGCACCAAAGTATGTCACACTGGAATATCAGCAAAACAGCCGGGAAGAATATGAACAATTCGTAGAAACCCAAAGTAAAATTTTGAAATGGATTACGATTCATTAAGAGAAAACAGACGAAAAAAGAAACCATACCATATCCCATCTGCTCTGTAGTCGTTGTGTTTAAAATGCTCATCCGCATCTGGGATATGGTATGGTTTCTCTTTTTCGTCTATACGAAATCTACAAATTAGTAGTTATAGTAATTCGGAATATCCATGTCCGTTTACCAAAGCATCGATTTTCTGACCACTCTTACAATATGGGCAGTCATGCTTATCATATGTATGGTAAGTAGGAATATCATTTGGAGTAAACAGCGCATTAACAGGAAGATTACCATATTCAGAAAGCGTACTAAATATTGCTGAAATTCCCTGCAGTTTGCCACCATAGTACTCGATACATTCCCAGCTTCGGTTGATTGTGATTCCAGTTGTGACAGATGCCATTAAAATAATGATATTTCTATCTTTAATCATTGGCTGGATGTTTTTGCGGAAGAACATCTGACCATCTGAATCTATTTCTGGAGTAACAATATAGATAGATTTATGCTGGTTGTAAGAGAAGAATCCGCTCTCTGTAAGCTTTTCTGCTAAAAATGCACCGATTACTTCTGTTCCGTCAAGACATACGATGGTATCGACGACGGTATTATGTTTATAAAGTGGAACTAACGCTCTTGCAGCTTCTTCTGCATTAGACTGACGTACTTTTAATGTTGTCATATCTAAAAAGTAGTTGACATGAGAATGCTTTGTTGCGAAATGTCCCGGATAGGCAGAAAGATGTAGATTACAGGCTTTTGAACGAAATTGAATTTTGCGGTTTTCCATAAGATGTCCTCCTCCTTTATTGTGAAAGAATTGTTTATTTTGTTTATTATACCTTTTTTGTGTGAAAAAATAAAGGAGTATTTGTGCAAAATTACAGGCTTTTCTTGACAGTTTATAATTTCTTTCTGATTTTTTGAAAATACTTCGTGGTATGCATATACAGTTGTATAAAATGAAAGGGAGTGCTATTAGTTTGTGAAAAAAGTTTGACAAAAATAGTTCAAAATTGATTTTGGATACTATATCTTTGATTTAAAAAAGACAGGAGGAGAATATAAGCGAGAGAAGAAGAATGATGGAAATATGAGTGAAATTATGAAGAAAAACGGAAGATATTTGATAGAATGAGAATATTTTGTATAAAATGACGAAAAAATAGAAAAACCAACTAGTAATTGAATGTCAAAATACGTTAAAATTATAACGAAATAAAAATGGACATATAAAACAAAAATAGAATTTTAAAGATAAAATAGAGAAAAACAGGAAAAATACACAAGCGTTCCTGAAAAAAACAGGAGATTCAGAAAGAAAATTGAAAGAATTGTTAAAAAATTTGCAAATAGGCAGAATGTTCATTTTGTTTAGTGGAATGGGCAAAATAAAATAAATGTTAAATAACTAACAGAAAATGGTTGCTAACATGATAATAATTTGTTATTATTACATAGAATGAAAGAGCAACAAGGTATACAATATAGCATTTTTATGGAGGAAAGAATATGGGTAATTCAAAAATGAATGCCAGAGAGCGCATTGATTATCTGTTTGATGACCACAGTTTTGTGGAAGTTGGTGGATATGTTTCCGCTCGTAATACCGATTATAATCTCGGTGCAAAGAAAGTAGAAGGTGATGGTGTTATCACTGGATACGGAGTTATTAATGACCGCATGGTTTATGTTTACAGTCAGGATGCTTCCGCACTTGGAGGTTCCGTAGGTGAGATGCATGCGAAGAAAATTGCTTCCCTTTATGATCTGGCGATGAAAACAGGCGCGCCAATCATTGGAATGCTGGATTGTGCAGGACTTAGATTACAGGAAGCGACAGATGCCCTTCACGCTTTTGGAACGATTTTTAATAAGCAGGCACAGGCATCTGGAATGATTCCACAGATTTCTGCAGTATTTGGAATGTGTGGAGGAGGAAGTGCCGTAATGTCCGCTATGTCTGATTTTACATTGATGGAGAAGGAGAACGGCAGTCTCTTTATCAACAGTCCGAATGCATTAGCGGGGAATGAAGAATCCCGTCAGAATACGGCAGGAGCACAGTTCCAGTCTGGCTGGTAACGTAGATTTTGTATGTGAGACAGAAGAAGCACTTCTTGACCAGCTTCGTATTCTCGTTGATGTACTTCCTTCTGATTATGAAGCAGAAGATGTTTACTTTGATAACGATGATGATTTAAATAGGGTTATTCCTGAGTTAAATGATGCCGCATATGATGCCGCTTACATTTTAAAATCTATTTCTGACAACAATATGTACATAGAGACAAAGGCAGCCTATGCCAAAGAGATGGTAACTGCATTTATCCGTCTGAATGGAGAGACAGTAGGTGCGGTTGCAAACCAGCCAGTAGATGGTGAGTCCGTTTTAACAAGAAATGGTCTTGAAAAAGCAGAAAGATTTATTAAGTTCTGTGATGCATTTTCGATTCCTCTTCTTACTGTAACGAACGTGACAGGACTTCGTGCCAACGCACATGAAGAGAGAAAGCAGGCGCTCGCATTAGCGAAGTTTACGACAACACTTGCACAGGTTAGTGTACCTCGTATTAATCTCATTGCAGGCGAGGCTTATGGAACTGCAGCGGAAGTAATGAATTCTAAAGCTATCGGAGCTGACTTTGTTCTGGCATGGCCACAGGCATCTGTAGGAATGATGGATGCAGAACAGGCAGTTCGTATCATGTATGCAGAGGAAATCAATACAGATAAGAATAAGACAGCACTTATCGCAGAGAAAACTGCGGAATATGCAGAAGGACAGAGCAGTGCATTAGCAGCTGCAAAGAGAGGATATATAGATGACATCATCGAGCCGGACGCAACAAGAAAGCGTCTTATCGCTGCTTATGAAATGCTTTACGGAAAGAAAGTAACTCCAGTGACAAAGAAGCATACGGCAGTATAGTGAGGTGAGAGTATGAACGTATTTGAACAAGCCTTATTAAATACTTTGATGGGTATGGGAACTGTATTTGCAGTACTGATTTTCATTTCTTTATTGATTTCTCTTTTTGTATATATCCCATCTATTGAAAGAGCGTTAAAGAATCGTTCTTCTAAGAAAGAGAAAAAGGCTGCGCAGGAAGAAAGACCGGCTCCAAAGCGTCCGATTCTTGAAGAAGTTGTGGAAGAAGAGGAACTTGTGGATGATGGTGAACTTGTCGCAGTAATCACAGCGGCAATCATGGCAGCGAATGGAGGAGCAGCAGTCAGTGCAGATAAGTTGGTCGTTCGTTCAATCAAGAGAGTGAAGAGAAGATAGCAAAAATGTATTCTTGGAATCTTTTTATAAAGTTTTGAAAAGTTAGCTATAGAAAGATTTTAGAAGTACATAAAATCATTCAGGAGGATTTACAATGAAAAATTATAGAATTACAGTTAATGGTGTTGCTTATGATGTAGCAGTAGAAGAATTAGGTGCAGGAGAAGCAAGTGCAGCGCCGGTAAGTACACCAGCAGCCGTTCCGGCTCCAGCTAAGAAAGCTGCCCCAAAGACTTCCGGAAGTGCCGGTGCCGTAAAGATTACAGCACCAATGCCAGGTAAGATCGTAGCAGTAAAGGCACAGGCAGGTGCTTCTGTAAAGAAGGGCGACGCTGTTCTTGTATTAGAGGCTATGAAGATGGAGAATGAAATCTGTGCAGCACAGGATGGTGTTATCGCAAGTGTGGAAGTAGCAGTTGGAGATATGGTAGAAGGCGGAGATGTACTGGCTACAATGAACTAGAGCATATTTGCAAAATAAAACGGAGGAAGATTTATGAGTTATGTTGTAGAGACAATGACGAATCTCGCAGCACAGACCGGATTTGCATTCTTAAAGCCAGGTAACTTCATTATGATACTGGTTGCTTTAGTCTTCTTATATCTGGCCATCGCCAAAGGATATGAGCCACTTTTGTTAGTGCCGATTTCTTTTGGTATGCTGCTGGTTAACTTATATCCGTCCATTATGGAAGAAGGCGGATTATTACATTATTTTTACTTATTAGATGAATGGAGTATTCTCCCTTCACTGATTTTCTTAGGCGTTGGAGCACTAACAGACTTCGGTCCGCTGATTGCCAATCCAGCAAGTTTCTTGCTAGGAGCTGCGGCGCAGTTTGGTATTTACAGCGCGTATTTTCTTGCAATGCTTATGGGATTTAACGGAAAGGCAGCAGCAGCAATTTCCATTATTGGTGGAGCCGATGGTCCTACTTCTATTTTCCTTGCCGGAAAGCTTGGGCAGACAGACTTAATGGGACCAATTGCGGTAGCGGCATATTCTTATATGTCACTTGTACCAATTATTCAGCCACCGATCATGAAGCTCCTTACTACAGAAAAGGAACGTCAGATTAAGATGGAACAGTTAAGAACCGTTACAAAAACAGAGAAAATTATGTTCCCTATCGTTGTAACAGTTGTTGTATGTCTGATTCTTCCTACAACAGCACCATTAGTTGGTATGCTGATGCTCGGTAACCTTTTTAGAGAGTCCGGCGTAGTAAAACAGCTTTCAGAGACAGCGTCTAACGCTCTTATGTACATCGTAGTTATTATTCTTGGTACATCCGTTGGTGCGACAACAAGTGCAGAGGCATTCTTAAATGTCAGCACAATCAAGATTGTAGTATTAGGTCTTGTAGCTTTTGCTGTTGGTACTGCAGCAGGTGTCCTGTTTGGTAAACTTATGTGTAAGGTTACAGGTGGTAAGGTAAATCCATTAATTGGTTCTGCCGGGGTATCTGCCGTTCCTATGGCAGCCCGTGTATCCCAGAAAGTTGGTGCGGAAGCAGATCCATCAAACTTCTTACTGATGCATGCCATGGGACCAAACGTTGCCGGAGTTATCGGTACAGCGGTAGCAGCCGGAACATTTATGGCAATTTTTGGAGTATAATTTAGAATTATTTGATTATTTAAAATTCATTATTTATAGGGCTATAATCTGTAAAAAATGTTACAGGGGATATTTATAAATAGTTTACAAGTTGAATTTTAGATAATAACAGTTGTAAGCGCAAATAGTTACGTGATTTGAAATAAAAGGAGATATTATGGCCGAAATTAAGAAAAAACCGGTTAAAATAGTAGAAACCGTTCTCCGTGACGCACATCAGTCTCTGATTGCTACAAGAATGACAACAGAGGAGATGCTGCCAATCGTAGATAAGATGGATCAGGTTGGTTATCATGCAGTAGAATGCTGGGGAGGTGCAACATTTGATGCCTGCCTGCGTTTCTTAAAGGAAGACCCATGGGAGAGACTTCGTAAATTAAGAGATGGCTTTAAGAATACAAAGTTACAGATGTTATTCCGTGGACAGAACATCTTAGGATATAAGCCATATCCAGACGATGTTGTAGAATATTTCGTACAGAAATCTATTGCAAACGGAATTGATGTTATTCGTATTTTTGACTGTTTAAATGACCTTAGAAACTTACAGACTGCTGTAGATGCAACAAAGAAAGAGGGAGGACACGCGCAGATCGCCCTCTCCTATACAATCGGTGATGCATATACATTAGACTACTGGAAAAAGACTGCTAAGAATATTGAAGAGATGGGAGCAGATTCTATCTGTATCAAAGATATGGCAGGACTTTTAGTGCCGAATGAAGCAACTCGCCTTGTAACTGCATTAAAGCAGGCAACAGACATTCCTATCGAACTTCATACACACTATACAAGTGGTGTCGGTGGAATGACTTACTTAAAAGCAGTAGAAGCAGGAGTCGATATCATTGATACAGCCATATCTCCATTTGCAATGGGAACAAGCCAGCCGGCAACAGAAGTTATGGCTGAAACATTCCGCGGTACAGAATTTGATACAGGATTTGACCAGAAGCTTTTAGGCGAGATTGCAGACTATTTCCGCCCAATACGTGAGAAATATCTGGCAAATGGTTTAATGAGTCCAAAGGTACTTGGCGTAAATATCAAGACGTTAATGTATCAGGTACCGGGAGGAATGCTTTCCAACCTCGTATCTCAGTTAGAGCAGCAGGGCGCATCTGATAAGTTCTATGAGGTATTAGAGGAAGTGCCAAAGGTACGTAAAGATTTCGGTGAACCACCATTAGTTACACCGTCCAGTCAGATTGTCGGAACACAGGCTGTATTAAATGTACTTACCGGAGAGCGTTATAAAATGATTACAAACGAGTCAAAAGCCCTTCTTCGTGGAGAATACGGTCAAACCGTAAAACCAATGAATAAAGAAGTACAGAAAAAGGCAATCGGCGATGAAAAGCCAATTACCTGTCGTCCAGCCGACCTTCTTGAACCGGAATTATCTAAGATCGAGGCAGAGATGAGCCAGTGGAAAGAACAGGACGAAGATATTCTTACTTATGCATTGTTCCCACAGGTAGCAACCGAATTCTTTAAATACAGAGCGGCACAGGAGAATAAGATTGATCCTGCAAAAGCCGATGTAAAGAATGGAGCATATCCGGTGTAGGATTGGATTGATTTAGATTAAAAACAGACGAACCCCCGCAACTTTATAGATAGCACATGTGAAGATTTCGCTGCGTAGAAAATGCTCAGCCGCATTTTTACTTGCTCCGACATCACATTTGCTATCTATAAAGTTGTGGGGGTTCTGTTTTTTAACCTAAACTTGCCGGAAATGGATAGGTGAAGCTATCGTATTAGCTGCCTTGTTAAGTATATTATAATCTATGATTGCAGTATTACCAAATGAAAGAATTATAGCCATTAACGAGATTGAATTTTGTTTAAAAGAGCATCCTGCAAAATCTGTGAAAAGTTTAAATTCAATCGCAATGCTTCGTTATTCAACCATTCAGGGATTGTTAAAGTTTTTTTGATAGATTTATTATGATACTTTCGATTATATTCCAAATAATCATATGGGATGATTACGACAACTCCATCATCAACATGTGTGATGTTAGACGGTTCTGGAAGTTCTTTATGGTTGTTAATGTCATCAGTTAAGATAAGTCCTAAAGCATCTATAGCCATATCATAGGCTTCTTGCATATTTTCTCCCTGAGTTAGACATTCGGGAAAGTCAGGAAAAGTCACCCAATAACCGCCTTCTTCTGCAATATGAAATACAGCAGGATAAAATAATTTTTTCATAATGGATACCTCCAATGTATGTGAGTTATTATAGATGAAATAAGGCTATTTTAAGCCCGCTTGTTTTAGGATGGCATCTTCTAGTCTTTTTTTTAAATCTTTGCTATGAAGAGGAACTGTTGTTTGTTTGCCAGTTTTAAAATTCTTCATTTTCACATGGGAACCATTTTGACTTATTTTTATGAAACCATTCTTTTTTAATAATCTTATCATTTCTTTTGGTTTCATTGGCATAGTATGCCACCCCTTTCTATAATTATATTATAATACGTATAGTATACGTGTGTCAAGAACTCGGTGATACAACTGGTGAGGAATAGTATATCATATTTAAGAAG
>ERZ779885.410-NODE-410-length-48758-cov-7.149724_pt1 | contig 48758 bp, 40 predicted proteins | sample MGYA00511554_ERZ779885 | MGnify/ENA primary metagenome ERZ779885 (study PRJEB29588, sample SAMEA2160998) | human gut metagenome | biome: human gut; feature: human-associated habitat; material: faeces | place: Denmark | collected 2008/2010 ... | reverse complement strand
GATGTGCCGGGCGATTATGTGAAGAAGCCGATGCGCGCCTGCACGGGCAAGGAGATCACCGAAGAATGGCTGTACCATCTCGGAATCCCGGAGGATCAGATCGAGGAACTGGCTGAGAACCATGCGAACTGTACGCCGACGATGATGCCGTATATTACAGCATTCTTTATGCCGCGGCGTGCCGGAGACCGCCCGGACGTTATCCCGGATGGATGTATCAATGCGGCATTTCTGGGGCAGTTTGCGGAGACCCCGCGTGATACTATTTTCACGACCGAGTATTCCGTCCGCACCGCGATGGAAGCGGTGTATGGCTTGTGCGGCGTAGACCGCGGCGTACCGGAGGTATGGGGAAGTGTCTACGATATCCGCGAGCTTCTGGACAGCACGGTTAAGCTGATGGACGGCAGATCGCCGCTGGAAATGAAGCTGCCGATGCCGCTTGAAGCACTCAAAAAGCCGATTCTCCGGAAGATTGACAAGACGGTGGTTGGAAAGCTGCTGCGCGATCACGGCGTGTTGAAAGACTGGATGGTGTAAGAGACTGAGGAACGCAGGTGTTACTGGACACGTATGCGTGAACAGTAACACGCAGGTAAATATGGCTGCGTTAGATAAAGGAAGACAGGCTGTCACAAACAGAAGGCCCCGGACGGAAAACGTTCGTTTGGCATTCATGTGGCAGCCTTTTTTTGTGTACAGGAAATTGTCGTGAGGCACATTCTTTTTCACTTGCCCGTTTTTCTCTGACATGATACAATAAAGATTGGCGTAAATGTAGAAAATTTGAGAAGAAAACGATTTTGAAAAGGATCGTTTGATAGATGTGAGGGAAAATAGATGGATTATTTACTTTGTATCCCGGCTCGGGAGACAAATACGAGAGAGAATTGTGAGAAAATACATAATGTTCTGGCGCGCATGTCCGATACCTACAAACTGCGGATTGTACCGGAACCGGTTAAGAATAAGCAGTTTCCATGTCCGCCGTATTACAAGAAATACCGGATCTACAAGCCGGTAAAGGAACGCGATACGAACGGAGAGGCATATCTGGAAAAAGAAGAGGAAGAGATGCTCCGCCTGGCCGCCTGCCTGGAGGAGCACTTCCCCCACTCCATGGCCAACGCCGTGGTGGAGGAGGCCAAACGCCGGGGCTTGCGCCATGAGGAACGCCATGCTAAGGTGGAGTATCTGGTGGCCCATGGCATCGCCAGCTCCGTGGACGGGGAGCAGGTGCGCATCGGCAGTGCCCACTTCATCTTCGAGGACGAGAAGTGCGTAGTTCCCGCCGAGGAGCGGGCCAAGTTTGACGCCTTGCCCCCGGAGTATTCCCAACTGTATCTTGCCATCGACGGAGTGCTCTCCGCTGTGATCTGCATCTCTGATCCCCTGCGGGAGGAGGCGCGGGAGGTACTCTCCGCCCTGCGGGCCTTGGGCGTGCGGAATGCCGTCATGCTCACCGGGGACAGCCCCCGCACCGCCGCTGCCATTGCGGAACAGCTTGGGATGGATGACTTCCGGGCCGGGGTGCTGCCGGCGGACAAGGCGAAGTATGTGGCCGCTTTGCGGAAGGAAGGCCATACCGTCCTCATGGTGGGGGACGGCATCAATGACTCCCCGGCTCTCTCCGAGGCGGACGCCGGCATCGCCATCAGCGATGGGGCGGCCATCGCCCGGGAGATTTCCGACATCACCATCGCCGCCGACAGCCTGTGGGAGTTGGTGCGCCTGCGGCAGCTGGCCATGGCCCTGATGCGCCGCGTCCAGAACAACTACCGCTTCGTCATCGGCTTCAACGGAGCGCTCATCGGCCTGGGTGCGGCGGGCGTGTTGCCTCCTGCCACCTCCGCCATGCTCCACAATCTGTCCACCCTCGGCGTGAGCCTTCACAGTATGAGCGCCCTACCCCTGCCAAAAGCGGAATAGCATCCTCTGAAAAATCCCGGCGCATGGGCACCGGGATTTTTTTCGATCCCCCTTGACAAGCGCCCATGTTGGTTGAAGGATAAAGAAACAATCAATACCAGGTGGACAATGTGGGGTCTGAAACGAAATTTACTATTTTACTTTATCAATATTGCAAGCGGAATGCCCGCAGGACACCTCCCAAAGAGGGTCTGCGGGCATTTAGCGGGCAAGACGGCAGGGCGGCTGGACTACGCCTTAGAACATCAGATAATGGGCCGCATCCTGCCACTGAGCCGGGGAATAATCCTCTGCCTTGAGCTGCTTCAGAGCCTGACGAACACGCTCACGGCTACACAGCAGTCTCAGGTCCGAGAGATAGAGACAGCCCACAAGCTCCTGGAGATCTTCCAGGAGCCGCTTTTCATCCGCCATTCCGCTCACCACTTGGAGAGGATGCGGCCATAGATCAGGCAGCGGTCATAGTCAAACTGCTTGATTGCCAGAATGACCGTGTCCCCCACATGGAAATCCAAGTCAGAGTGCCGGGTGGAGTAGAGGCAAAGGCACACTGTTTCATCTGGAAGCGTGCAGAACACGCCGCCGCCGTATTTGCCGGAGATGACCGCCTGCCGGCGGCTTCCAATGGGGTGCCTTCGGAGCGCGCCGAAAAAGGGATTGTCTACTGTTTCTTTTACCGAAACCCAGAACTGTCCCTCCTGGCGGTCGTACTCCTTCAGAACACAGTTCAAAGTCTGTCCGGGGTGATACCGCGTCCGAAGATCGGGTGTGGCGGTATAAGTGAGGTCCTTCTGGCTCAGGCTCATATCCCTGCCTCCACACTCCACCAGACACCGCCTGGGGCCCACGGCCAGCACGCGGCAGGTCAGCCTGTCGCCAATGCTGCGACCTCCCTTGATGGTATCGAAAAAGTGCCTCTGCGCCGCCAATGCCATTCGGCGGGAACCAATGGCCACACCGCCCTCGCGGTCTACATCCAGAATGGTATAGTCGATCTCCGCGCCGCTCATGTTGCGAAGCACATAGGGCGGCCGCTCCTGGCCTGGGTACCACACTTCAGTTTCCGGGATCAGTACCTTAACCCGATAGCTGATGATGACGGCGCACAGCATCTTGCGCCGCTCGGTCTGCCTTGTCTCCCGGTTGCGGACAGTAAAGGAATGAGTGTCGATACCCATGATCCGCCCGGTCAGAATGGACTTGGAACGGTAGGAGGCGTAGATGGCATTCCACTCGTTCCGCTCCTCTTCAGACAGGTCCTGATCCAGCTTGTTCAGATCCAGAGATAGGATCGTCGGCTTGTTCTCCAGCGGCTTGCTGGTAAACTCCTGTTTAGGTCTGTTTGCCGTTTTTGCCGCCGGCGCTGTACGCTGTGCCGTCCGCACTTTGGGAGGTGGCGCGGGCTCCATACCTTCCATTGTGGCGTCTGCCGTATCACCATCCGCATCCTCCGATGGGGCGGGCGGCATCTCTTCTCCGCCCTCACTCAGGACAAAGGCATCCGTCTCCAGATCCTGGTCATCGTCATGCTCCGGCGTATCGGCGCCCTGGACGCTCAAATCATCTGAATCGTCGCTGGAAGCGTCTTCCTCCCCGGAAACCTGAGCGTCTTCCCCGGAAGCCTCGCCACCGGATGTATCCTCCGCGGAAGACTCTGCTGCCTTTTTGCGGGAAACCCGCTTGCGTTTCGGCTTTTCCTCGGCCGGTGGCTCCGGGTCTGCCTCGCCGGTCTGCTCACTTTCGCCGGAAGGAGGGGGGGCTTCAGGCGGGTCCAGTCCGCCGCCCTCTGCCTGAGCTGCGGGGGCGGTCATCTCATCCCCGACGCCGGCCTCCAGGACGGGGGCTATGCCTTCCACCCTGTCTCCGGCGGGATCGACCCCTTCCACACCGGACGCTTCCTGGGAAGCGCCCGCGGGCGAAGATTCCGCAGCACCGGAAGCTGTGATACCGTCTAAGCCAAGGCGGTCCATGGTTTCATCATGCTCTGTGTAGCTCATAGTCTGGCTCCTTTCTGATTTGGATTAGTTGTTCACTTACTGTGGTGTCATTGGCTGGCCTCACCTCCCTTAAAGAACCGCAGGCGGCCCTCCTTCTGAATGACAAAGTAGTGCCGCTGCTGGATATGTAAAAGCCGATGCTGCCCCAAATCGGACAGGAAGAGAAGTACGGTCACATCCTGAGACTGCTGTGCCAAAAGGATGCTGACAAGCTGTTCCCGCCCCGGCTCCACCGGCAGGACCGCGAATGCGTCGATTTTCCCAATCTCCCGCTCCAACAGGAAACAGAGCTTGTATGGCGGCCTCCGGCTGGTGAGCTGAAGCGGCGGGCTGACTGCGATAGACAGCAGAATGTCCAGCGCACACAGCATCTCAGGGTCCGCCTCCTGTCCCCGGAACTCCGCCAGGCACACGAGGTTGTCTCCAACAGGGATCAGCTCTCCCGCATAGCGCAGATAGCGCAGCATCGCCTCACAGTGGTGCTTGGCTTTGGACGGATCGTAGAGGCGCATAAGCGGAAGGATCTGATCCAGGCGCATATATCGGACCTCGCGCAGGATACTGAGTAGAAACTGCTGGTCACTCGTCAGAAGCATTGGACTTCACCACCTTTCTCACTCCTCGCCGGAGGCTCCGCCTATGCTGTTGAGATAAGGGTCAAGCAGAAGATCGCTTTGCGATTCGCAGATGGCGTTAAAAATGACCGCCATGGTATAGGCGGTCGAATTTTTGACATTGCGCTGGTTTTGCCGGAGTTTTCCTTCCACGGACTGGAGGATGGTGCTGTCCAAATCCCACAGCCGGGAGCGCACATTGGCCTGGGGCAGGATGGCGTCCCCAATCCGGTATTCACGCGTGTAGAACAGCCGTTCAATGGCGTTTTCAAACACCTTTGCCGTTTCCGGGTCAAAGACCCAAAGGGAACAGTTCTCCAGGATCTGCGTGAGCTGTTCCTGCTCAGAAAGATTTCTCCACCACGGCCCCAGTCCGTCCATCCGGTCTCCAGCGCCGGACGGACAAGACTGACTGAATTCAGTATGAATCCCATCAGTATGATTTAAGTCAATATAACTGGAGTCCCGCTGGTCAACTTCTGGAAGTTTCGTTCCCAAATCTCTTGAAGTTCCAGATTGGGACTTCAAGAGGTCCGGGCCTGGGACTTCTAAGCCGGCCGCAGTGCCCCGCTGCTCCGGCTGAGAGGGGACAAGAAGTTCCGGTCCTGCACTTCTTGGGGAGGCAGGAGGGACCTGTGCCTCGTGTGGCTCCGGTGGAGTACGATCCTGGCCATCTGGCCCTGTCTCCAAAGCCGGCCCACCAGTGGGCACCGGCTGTTCCCCTCCGGCGGCCTCATGTTCCGGGGGCACAAAGGGGGCGCTGCCGCCCACCGTCTCCCGGTGTTCCACCAGGGCAAGGTAGATCTGATTGGCGTCTCCGCGGCCACACCTGCGCTCCCAGATCAGGCCGGCGGAGGACAGTTCTTTCATCGCCTCAATGATTTTGTGATAGCTCACCTGCATTTCGCTGGCCAGGGAGCGGCGGGTGTAGACGATGAACACCTCGCCGTCGTCGTTGATCCAGCCGTTGAGCCGGGAGAGCTGGAAGCGGTTGAGTAAAAAGGTGTAGGCCACCTTGGCCTCCAGGGAGAGCCCCATGTATCGGGGCTCGGTAAACAGCCAGCGCGGCATCTGGAGGTGGTAAATGTTTTGTATGTCCCCCTGCTTCATCAGCGGGAAAGACGGCTTTTTCGTCATTGGTGCTGCCTTCATGATGACTCACTCCTTTGATCTCGGAAATCTGTTTGCTGTTGGTAGTTTCCTCTAATAAAGGAGGAGGGGGCGCTGAGCAGCGCGTCCCCTCCCGGTTATGGGCCGCCTACTTCATCGGGCGGCGTTTCAATCAGGTCAAACGCTCCATAGGGGGCATCGGTGGCCGAGAGCTGCGTGGAGCGGTCTTCGGGCTCCATGTCCAAAAGGCCGTAGTCATACTCCTGTACGGGGCCGCGCCCGGCCTTCGGCTGAGCCGGCGCTTTTTGTTCCACAGCTGGCTGCTGCGGAGACGGCTTCGGGACATCGGAGGGCGGGGACAGCGGCGGCCCCTCATGTGAAGCAACCCCCGGTGTGGCTGGAGGCGGCACAGGCTTTTCATTCCTGCCGCGAGTCTCTGCGGGGGGCTTGGGCGCTTCCTCCCACCGGCGCCACTGTGGTATGTAGTCCGACACCCGCACATCATGCAGACATTGGAATCGCGGGTGTTCATCCGGCGTGATCTTGTAGAGCTTCAGAGGCTTTTGCCCTCGGAGAAGCACCAAACTCTCCTGATTGTCCATGCGCATGATTTCATCCGGAAGCATGAGGGCCCGCTGGGTATTGCTTTTGGTCTGGCTGTATGGCCGGGTGGAGCTGTAAACCGGAGAAAACAACGGCAAAAGCGGCATTTGGTTGTTCTCCACCTTGATGGTGACCATGCCGCACTTTTTTGAGATGTAGGTCGCCGTGTCCACATCGTTGCATCCAAGGCAGATTTGAATATCCGTACAGCCGATCAGCTCCTCCCACTCTGTTTTGGGATAGCGGTCCTGAAGCTGGGGGATAGACTGCACGATGAGCTGACAGAAGATCCCAGAGCCGCGGCAGAAGTTGAGCACCCGCTTGAAATCTGGGAGTTTCCCGATATTGCAGAACTCCTCCAGGCACACATTGACGGTCATGGGCAGCCGCCCATGCTTGCCGTGACGCCGGCCGTATTCAATAAGACGGGCGAAAAGCTGAGAGAAGAACAGGGAACTCAGGAACTCCAGCGAGGAGTCCTGCGCGGAGATGCAGCAGAAGTAGGCGCAGGGCTTTTGACCGGGAAGCGTCAGGTCGATCTCGTTGTAGGAAGTGATTTTGTCTACCAAAGGGTTTTGGAATACAGACAGTCGGTTGCCCAGTCCAATGGCGATGTTGCCCCAGATCTGCCGGTTGGCCAGCTTGAAAATGCCGTAGGGCGCCAGCGCCGGATGGCCTTTGGGCAACGCCTCAAAGCGCCGTTCCAGATCTCCAAAGGACTCGTTTGAGAGCATCCGGTAAATGGCCCCGAGAGACCGCTGCTGGATGGGAAGCAGCTCCGTGGTGCCGGGAATGGTCTGGGTCGCGACATAGTGCATCAGGGCCATGAGCAGATTGAGTTCCGCCTTTTCCCAAAAGTCCTGCCGCTCGTTGGCGTTGGAGGTATTCTTGATGATGACCTCCGCAATGGACTGCACCAGGTCTTTGTCCTTTTCAATCCCGCTCAGGCAGTTCCAGGCATCGCTGTTTTCCATGTCCAGAAGGTTGAACATCCGGACCTCATAGCCCTGTTCCCGGAGAAAAGAGGACATACTCTCGTAGACCTCTCCCTTCGGATCAACACAAATCAGGCTCTCCTGGGTGCTCCGCTTGTCAGCGCATTGGAGGATAAAGGGCTTCACGAAGCCGCGGGTCTTGCCCGCACCGGTGGCGCCATATACCATGATGTGCTCCGTCAGGCCGTTATTGGGGCGCAGAGTCACATACTCAGCGTACTTGTCATCATCGTCCGGATCATCCTTCAGCTTGCCGAGAAGTGTTCCGGACAACTCTTTAATCGGACCCGTCAAGAGGATTTTCTCCTGCTCCTTCTTGGACATAAAGCCAGAGGTCCCATGCGTACCATCGGGAAGGATGTCAAAACCGCGCTTGTCCCGGACAAACTTGTAGCCGGAAAACCAGATGTAGCCCTTTTTGGTGATGAGGCAAAAAAGAATGAAGCAGATTGCCGTGACTCCCAGCCCCGTGGGAGTAAAGACGGCCAGCAGATTGCGGAATGGGTTGACGACCCAAATGGAGCCCACCGGCTCGCCGGTCGCGTTGAAGGTGGATTTGATCCCAAGGTGGACGGAGTTGATGAGCATTCCGTAAAAGTACCAGCAAAACAGCCCCAAGGGGATATAAAACTTCCACTTTCCCTTGCGTCGGTCAAAAAAACGCTCCAGCTTCTTCCCCCATCGCCCCGAAATGCGATCCTCCAGGCGAGCCAGCTTTTCCGACAGTCTAAACATGAATCATCCCGCCTTTCCACCGAAGGGGCTCGTCCGGCCAGGGGTCACCCGTGGAGAAGTTTTCTCCAAAAGCCGCCGTAAGCACCTGTGTATTGATACGCAGGGCCCGGACCGGTGCCCCGCGGGGGAACTGGTCCAAGAGCAGGCCGGACATCTGGCCCTCCAGGGCGGCCACGAGAATTTCACGCCGTCTCTGTTGGCAGGCGTCGCGGCAGATCCGCTCCAAGCGGCGCAGGTCCATATCCACCGCGATTACCAGAGGATTGCCGTCCACATGGCCGTCCGCTTCCGGGAGACGGTCATCCTCCGGTTTCCATCGGGCTCCAAAGGCGGCCTGTGCGATACGAGTGCGATAGTCTGCCTGACGCATGATCGCCAGCTGCATGGCCCCGGTATCGTCACAGGAAACCAGGGACACCGGAATGCCAAGCCGTGGATAAGCCTGGCTGTAATCGGCAAAACCTTTTTTTCCGTTCCGTACCGAAGGCGTCTGACTGAAGAGTATTTCATAAATAGAGCGATAGCTCTCTCCACTCAAAAGAAGAACCTGGGGTGTGTCCAGTCGCTCGCTGAACACGCTTGCCAGGTTATAAAGATGGGACAACTCGTTGTTCATAAAAAAGCCGGGAGTTTGCCGGCTGACATATTGGAGGAGATAAGCGTGGTCTCCCCAGTGACCAAAGCCGACACAACTGGCGGCGTTCATCAGATTGCCGTCCCCGCCGCGCAGGGCGAAAGCGGGGAGAAAAACCGGCTGGCGCTTTAATCGCTCTACCTTGTCATAGGCCGGCTCAATTCCTGCCCCCAGGCAGGTGAGCAGGACAGTCCCCACTTCTAATCTTCGGCGCAGGGCGGGGCTTTGCGCATAGGGGCGTTTAGTGGGTACGCGGCAGTCAATCTCCATAGACGCCAGGAATTGATAGCCCTCCGGGGAGGGCATCAAATATTGATTACTGCGGGAAAAGCTCAGCAGCCCCAGCGTGGACAGAAGCTCCGCCTCACGGTAAAGGTGTTTCAGGGAGGAAAGAGCCCGCAGCGGAGCCAGGGGAAGCCATTGATAGGCCCCAGCCAGACGGAGCAGGCCAAAATCCCTGCGGTCATAGAGCATGGTAGCCCTCCTCTCAAATTTGTAGTCTGTTTGTATCGGTAGGTGGCATAGGACATCTACAAATTTTTAATGTAACGGATGACCTGTCGCATAAAAACAAGTGCAGACAGCAAAAAAGCGCCCGGACCATCGGTTATATCCCGCTGCGGGATGCCCCGGTGGTCCGGCCTGAAATAGTATGCTGCATGTAACGGATAAAAACTGGGATCTGCCTGCTGCTGTAACCGATGTTGTACCCCCGCCTGGCGATCCGGTGTAGCCGGAGGTCAACGGGAAAGGGGATATTGGTCGGAGCGTATGAAGAAAAAGTCCCCCGCATCCTGGACAGGGAGCACATAGATGTGGCACTCCGCTTCCGACGAGCGTCTGGACAGCAGGCATACCCCCAGGCTGTACTGGTCATCGTCAGCGACGACCCGACCCTTGAGCGCGTTTGAGATCGCCTTCCACGCTTTATTGTCCTGGTCGTAGACCTGCCGGGCGGCGATGTCGCAGTGTTCGTCGATCACCAGCAGGGCCTCCTCCAAAAGAGGCAGCTTGCCGTTTCGCCGTTCCAGCCGGTCCAGGAGTCTGGTTATGGTGTCTGTGATCCACAGGGGACTTGCAAAGCGGCAGTTGGGAAGCAGCGCGTTCAGTTGGATATGAAGCCAGCCAAATTCATTGCACTCCGCACGGCCGGCGATGTGCAGCGGCTCCAGTGCGGGTTTATGCCCTATCGGTGGAAGCGGCGTCTGATAACGGGCGCAAAGGTTGCGGAGCTCTACCGCTCCCTGCTCGATCTGAGCCGCCACCCGTTCCAGTTCCTCAGAGAGCTGCCTTGAAGGGCCTGTATTCTGATCCAGAAGCGCAGCGATCCGGCCGCTGGATTTGTACGCCTCAAAGGTGATTTCCTGTATCCGCTGGACATGCTCTTTCTGTTCGGACATGATTTTTACTCCTTCGCTTGTTTTTTTTGAGAAAATCGCTTACAATAAAGGCGGGGAATCATACATTTGGATTGGAGGTGTTGGCATGAATGGACATGTGTATTCTCTGGAAGAGATGATAGCCATGATTACGCCGATCCTGCGGAAATACAAAGCGGAACAGGCGATCCTCTTTGGCTCCTATGCCCGTCAGGAGGCAGATGCACAATCTGATATAGACCTGCTTGTGATCGGCGGAGCCAATTTTGACCCGACTGATGTGTTCTGCATTGGGGAGGAACTGCATCGCGCCACGGGAAAGCCGGTAGATGTCTATGAGCTGCGGGAAGTCAATGCCGGCACCGACTTCTTCCGTACCATTTTCTCGGAGGGGGTCAAAATCGCATGAAATACAGCGATATACAGCGGGTTGAAAAAATCAACATTACGGCTGGGAAACTTTTGGCGTATCTGGACGATGCCGGCATTACGGCCCAGATGGTCCTGGAGCAGGAGCCCATTCGCTGGGCAATCACCACGCCGCTCTATAATATCGGAGAGCACGCATATAATCTCTCAAACGAGTTCAAAGAGAAGTACCCTGAGATCCCCTGGGTCAAAATTTCCGGCCTGCGCCACAGATTGGTCCACAACTATGACGACACCAACTGGAGCCTGATCTGTACGATACTGTTTGAGGTCCTTCCAGAGTTCAAGAAATCCATTGAAAATATTTTGCAACAGCAAGGAGCGGGAGCTTAGTTCCCGCTCCTTTTCGCTATTTCACCACATTTCTGGCCCGCAGGTCAGTAGGCGAGGTGGTGATGGCCTCATACTCCCTGGGGGACACATGGACGGCGATGGGGACATGGTTGTGGCCGATGCAGAGCAATCCCTCGCCCCGGCGGAAGCGGGTGATCATCTTGGTCTCCTCTTCAGTCAGGTTGAGAACCCCCTGGATCAGCCGTGCCTCCTGTTCCTCCATCTGCATGATGATTTTAATGCGGCAGCTGTCCAAAATACCTTTTCCGTACTTGCCGCCGTCCAGTGCCATCATATCGGCCATGCCCTGGGAGGTGACGCCGGCAATACCGCCCTGAGAGCGGATCAGCTTTACCATGCGCATGGTGTAGTCGGCGGCCAGGGGATTGGAGTTCGCCCCCAGGAGCTTCCACAGCTCGTCGGAGAGCAGGGCCGTTCCTATATCCCCGTTCTGCACGGTGATGTCAGTGGCAAAGCCGGTGGCCGCGTACACAGTCGCCAGCTGAAGGTCGTCAGGAATATCAGTCAGGTCGATCACAATGTAGGGGTTTTCTGTGTCCACATTGGTATGCCCGCCCATGGAGGCGGCCGACCCGGATACATAGCGGGTCAGGATCACCGACAAGTGCGTGGTTTCCGGCTTCTCCCGCAGGATGTCGTACCATTCCTGGATAACGGGCATCTCCTTGATGGTTACGCCGTCCTCCTCAAACAAGCTGGCATTGTCAAAGGTAATCCCCCGGCGGCCGTAGCACTCGATCAGGGAGGCGTCGATATAGTTCATGTCCTCCTCCGACAAATTGCGCTTCTGGAGGGCGTACCACACGGAGAGCCATGAAACTTTCTCCGCCAGAAGAGACTCCCGGCGCTGGGCACCGCCGTTCTGCGCCGCGTAGGGGGAGGCTTTCAGACGGCGAATGTCCATCAGGCCGAGACAATCCGGGGAGGACGGCCCCAGCTTGATAAACTGGCCTCCCACCGCCTCGCACAGGGGACGGTACTCATGGCCCTTTTCAGGGACAATGTAAATCACCTTCCGTTGCTGCTCCCGAAGCCGCTTGCCGATGCTCTGAAGCAGGGTGGACTTGCCTGCGCCGCTGTTGCCGAACGCGGCAAAATTGCCATTGGTGTACTTGTAGTCATCATACAGGTCGATGAATACCGGGGATCGGTTGTAAAGATTCAGGCCCAGAAAGATACCCTTTTGATCGCTCAGCTCAAAGGAGGCAAAGGGAAACGAAGCAGCCACGCCGGAGGTCAGGGCGTTCCGGCGGCTTTTCCGCTCGATGTCCGGGTCTGAGATCAGAAGCGGCAGGAACGACAAAAAGGCCGCCTCATGCTTATACTCACACCGTTTGGCCAGCATATCAGAGGCCACGCACAAGGTCTCTACCGCCGTCACCCGCTGTTCCAGAGTTTCCGGATCGTCGGCAACGACCTCGATCAAGGTGTGCATATAATAAAAATCCTGGCCCTCCCGGTTCATCCCCTCCTTCAGGTACAGTCCGGCGCCGATTGCGTCCCCCAGCTCCTCAAAGTCCTGACGGGTATCGCCCACATCCCGCATCCGGGAGCGGTTGATCATGGTCGTCTGGCCGATGGCGCTGACCGTTTTTTCACGGGGCTGTTTGACCAGATGAAAACTCAGGCTGACTCCTTCCTCAGCTTCGATCAGGGGTGTGAGCCAGCCTTTGCCTACAACTGTCGAGTAGCCATAGCCGCTGATGTAGAGATAGGCGTGGCATACCCCGTCAATCAGCAGATAGTTGACATGGTGGGTATCTATGTCGGGCGGCGCAATCAGATCAGGAATGGTAGTGGCTCCGGCCTCCAGACGGGAGAGCGGGGACGCCTCCTTTCGGGAAAACCATTTCCGTTTCTTTTTCCCAGAGTTTTCCGCGTCCACCGTGTCCAGCGCCTTCAGCGTTTCTTCATCATAGACGCCATGCACCATTCCCAGCATATCGAATACCCCGTCCGGGAGACGAAGATGCTGAGAGGTGTGCTTATTGATGAGCTTGTAGAACAGATCTAAAATGAAATTGTCTGCATATTCCGGCTCTACAACAGTCACGCCGCATCGGTCCAAATATCTCCGGGCCACCTCCGCCTTTTCGTTGAGCACCGCGGCAATGGCCTCCGGGGTGTGATCCGGAGCTTTCATGGACGGGTCATAGGAAAAGGACAGGAAAAAGCGGTGGGTGAGAGCTTCCCGCTCCACCAGTCGAGGTACATAGTCCATGCTTTCCTCCAGCATCAAGCGGCACTGTTCATTGGTCTCCCGCTCCAGGTAGCCCCTGAGCAGCTTCAGGTAGCCGTCCAGATCAAAGGGCTGGGTCAGGACATTGATTTGAAGATTGGCCGGCGCGATTTTCAGATAAGCGGCGAAGTCCTCTATGGCGGCGCTCTTGTCCATGCTGGACATGGTGTAAAAGTTGACGGGAAGCAGCTCTAATATCTTGACAAAGCGTTTGTCCCGGGTGATGACTACCCCCTGGACAATATCCTTGATGGGAAGCCACGCCTGTATGCTCCCGTCATAGGCTCCGCTGCGGTCACTGATCCCGGTGACGGAACCACCGAAGATAGCGTCTTTCAAATTCATGAGCGTTCACCTCTCCACGATAGGTCAGGACCCGGCGCCGCCGGCGCCAGGTCCACCAGGTTTTCAAATAGCGGGTCAAGCTGTCGTCTTTCAGGCCAATCAGCGCAAAGCCCACGGTCGGTACCAGCAGGCACAGCGTCACAATGATCTTCCATGTGATTGTAAGGGGCAATAGAGTGGCGCAAAGCCCCAGGACCGGCAGGCCCAGGACAACCGCCTCGATTGCGTTTCGGATCTCGAAGAGCCCGAACAGCTTTCCCGCATCGGTATAGTTGACTGGGATGTAATAGGTTTCAGAATCCATGCTCGTCGTCCTCCTTGGACATCGAAAATAGCCACGGGGCAGCATCTAACTCGTGCGCCAGCCCGTCAAGCGCCGCCCGCCGGGAAGCGATGACAGCGGAAAAGGCCCGCCGGATCAAGGCCTCATGGCCCTTGCTCTGACTGGCCGTGTCAAGTTCAATCAGGCTGATCAGCTGTCTGGAAACACCGGCCGCATTTGCCAGGTCTGCCTGAGAAATACCGTAACGCAGACGGAGCTGTGTCATTCGGCACATATTTTGTTCTGCCATAAGAGCCACCTAAGCGGACATGACCCAGAAAGGGCCTCCTGAGCCAGCGCGGCGGGACGCCTCATTGAGGATGATTCCAAGCTCCCATTCCTGATTGCTCCGTTTTACGCTGGCCGGATCTGCCACCAGGATCTTTCCACCCTCGGTCACGCCCCGGAGAACGATAAAATGGCCGGAGCTGGTGAAATGACCCTTGGACATAATGGCGATCACGAGCTTTCCATTCTTGAGCGCATCCACCAGTCTTTTACTGTCGTTCCCGACCCCGGTAACGGTCAGCCCATAATGCGCGCCCCCATTTGGAATCAGGCTGTGGTAGCTTCCGTTTCCCTCACAGCGGTACCCATTTTCCACAGACCACTGGGCCACATCGTAGGGCGTCACCTGATTGCTTGTCAGCGAGGCCACGGCAATCGCCAGGGCGGTGGGACCGCAGCCGGCCTCCCCGATGGTGCCGGACTTGCCGTACATCTTATTTCCCCAGCGGGAATCCGTCTGATTATAGTAGACGACCGGTGTTTCCGCGTCAGAAAAGGTGATGTCGCCGTAGTCCGTGTTGTAGTAGCCGTCACCGTCGCTGTCCCCGTAGGACAGGTTTTGATCCTCCGCCAGCATGGAATAGAGCAGCGCCGCCCAGTCCCGCTCCTCCTGGGTAAAATTCAGCTTGTCCATGTACTCCTCGGGCGTCAAATCACGGACAAAGATGTTCAGGATGCGGTCGATCAGAGAGGTAGAGTAGGTCAGGCGGTCATACATCATGTCCTCAATGGCGCTTTCATCCATAGTGTAAAGGTCTTGTTTATACCGGACTGAGCCAATCGCCATCAGCCAGTATTTGTTCATGTACCCCAGGTCCTGATCCACGCCATAATCATCATACAAAGGCTCTCCATCGGACCAGAAGCGCGGGAGAATACTGTTCACCAGGCGCAAAACCGCAGGCTGCTGGTAATTGTCCAGATTTTGATATATCCCGTCAAGCTCCTGAGCAGACGCGGTGAAGTCGATGATTTCCTGGTCGGTAGAGCTGGAGTAGCCGAAAAGAATGTTGGGAAGTGCTGTGAAAACGAGCATAGGAACCAGAAGCACAACGCACAGGAGGATGACGAAAAGCCGGATCAGCTCCGGCAAAAATGATTTGGCGGCCTCCACGGCGGCGCCATAGACGCCGCCTGCGGCCGCTCCCCGTGCAATATTTACAGCGGCGGAAGCCGCCCGGGCCGCTTTCTGGCCCGCCGAAGATTGATTGCTCATGGCTCACTCCTTTTCTTCCTGGTTTTTGGAGACTTTCCCGTTCCGCCCGGTGTCGGCGGCATAGCGCCTTTCATACGCCTGGTGCCGTGGTTTACACCTGGAGGGGCGTCGGCTCTTTGCGGAGCCGTCCCTGCCGTTGCGGCGGGAGGCGTCTGCGCCTTTGCCGGAGTCCTCCCAGTCCCGCCGGGCCTGCGCGTTCCTGCCGTTCCGGACGGAGAAGCGCCGCTTGTAACGGAATGTGCCTCATGCCCGGCAGCGGATACCGTTCCTGCTGTTCCGGGCGGGGGCGCGGCACGGCTGCTCCGGGAGCTGCCTGCTGTGGGGCGGGGACTTCCTGCCATATCCGACAAAACACCTTCGCCGCCCGGGGAGGCATGGGGGATGGGGGAGGCGGTATGCCTTCCTGCCATACCGACGAAAGGTGATACCACTCCAGACACGGTACTGCTCCCGGCGGGAGTGCCCGTTCCTGCCATACTGGAGGAAGATACTTCACCACCGTGAGATTGACGACCACCAATAGGCGGCCGTGTTCCTGCCGTTCCGGGGGTGGAAGCGCCGCCCTCACGCGGCCTCTGACTCCCAACCGGGGGACGGGCCGCGGATTTCTCCGTTGTAGCAGATGCGCTACCGCCTACACGAGACACGGTATCTGCACCGTGAGAAGCAGTTCCTGCCGGAGCAACCGGCGGGCGGGGCTCTGATTTTTCACCTCCAGCGACACCAGGAGGCGTCGGGATCTTCGGAGTCCGGTCCTGCTGAAGCGGCGGGCGCTCCCGCATGGTTTCACGAGTGCTGGAGGTGTGCGTCGTGCGTTCAGGACCGGCCACGGCAGCCGTCCCAGGCGTTACGGCCGACCTGCGGGTTACGCCTGCTCTATCGGGCCGCTTACTGTCTCCCTGGTCATACGAGGGAGTGCCGGGCGGCCGGCGCGTCCCATCCTGGGGTCCGGCAGTGCGGCCCAGCGTCCCCTTGGAGGACTCGCCGCTCACCCCGCCTGTCCGGACAGAGGCGACGGTATAGGGAGTAGAGGCACGGGTCCCCCTTGCCTCCGGGGGAACAGAACTGCGTCGTGCCCCATGTGTATGGATCGTCGGCGTCTTACCGCCCTTGTGTTCAGCGGCCGGTTGTTCAACCCCCGCTGCATGGCTGCCCTCTGGCGGGGCTTCATCCATCTTGGGGGAGACGCCCTGCACAGTCTGTTTGGAAGCATACACTCCGCCTTGAGCAGAAGGAGAACGGGGGTCCGTCTGTGTTCCTGCCTGTTGTCCTGCGCTGGCAGCTCCAGGCGAGGCGCCAGCGCCGCCAGGACTTCCGCCAGACGGAGGCGGCGGGGGTGTGCGCGGATTGGTACGCGGCTCCGAAGAGCTTCCGCCGGAACTGCCGCCTTTCCGACTTTTATTTCCAACGGAATTTCCGGCGGCTTTTGCGATGGAGCTTCCGATCCCCTTGACAACCGCATAAGCCACCATGCCTGGAAGCCCGCGGCCGAGCCCATCGCCGGTGAGGGCGGGGTTAAGCCCCATGCGGGCGATGATGCCGTCTATCTTGCGGGCAACCCTGGCGATACCTACGATCAGAAGCATCCAGGGCAGGACGGCAACCCCGCTTGGTACATACCCCAAAGCCGAAATCAGCAGCTTCAGGAATATGACATTCATAATCATCATCACGCACATGGAGCCGAACATCCGGCACCAGCCCTTGAAAATGTCCTCCGTATTTTTGGACCCGCCCATGCCAAAGGCAAGCGGGGCCATGAGAACGAGAATAGCCGTTACGACATACCGTTCCGCCACCTCGAAGCACAGCTTGACAAACTGCCACATCACGACAATGCCAACAATGATGATCAGGAGCCAAGAAGCTCCAATCGTAAAATTATTTTCATCCGGGATGGTAATGGTGACGCTGGTGGGAACCTGAAGCAACGCAATCACCTGCGATGAGATGCCGAGGCCGATTTCACAAATTTGCTGACTCACCAGAAGCAAAAAGGCAAACACGAAAGTCCGGGTAAACAGCAGTTTGGGGTCCTCACCTTCAAAGCCCAAACCGATGACCATGCTCTTCATCGCTTGAAAGACCAGATTGCCCAGAAGCAGCGCCCACCCAACGGCAATCACGATACTCAAAATATCGTCTGTGACCGGAGCCACCTGACGGAAATAGCTGAGATCCATCTGAAAAACTTCCAGAAGAGAATTTGCGATATACTGGACCATCTCAAGGCACAGGCTGTAAACCCACTGAACAAAGCCCTTAAAAATTCCTTCAAGAATAAAAACCACCTCCCAACCGGCGTATGGCTGAGAGGTTTACTGAATGGTGGCCAGGCCGTCAAAAAGAGGCCGGACATAGGCCAGGAAGGCGCCCATTCCGTTAATGATGGCCCAAGCGATCCAGATACGCTTGAGCCAGTCCCATGCCTGATCGGTTTTATGCTGGTTATTGGAAACTTTGGCTCCAATCACAGCAACGGCAGACATCAGGCCGGCCAGCACGGTGCTGATCCCGGCAATCTTGTTATAGACATCGACGATGATACGGTTTGCGGCCGTCCACATATCCTCTACGGCCAGAGCTGGCGTAATCATATAGGTCACAATCAAAATAAACGCCATTATCTGAACATAATAGCGGGGGGCTTTAGGCCCGAGACGGACCAGAAGATTTTTCATAGGGCATCCCTCCTCGGAGCATAAAAAGGGACTGTGTAAGCGCCCTCGTTCCCGAGGTAATTGCCCACACAGTCCATGATTGACGGTTGTTTTTGATTATTTAGGCGTCCGGCTTAGGGGAGACTCCATTGCGAAGCCCGAGGCCGGGCTGCACTCACTCTCTTGGAACAGCCTTCGATAGAAGCCGGGAATATCTTGCAGGTCCTGTTCATCAATAGGCATCCACCAGAGCGTCAGTAAATTGACTGTGTATTTGTGCATGGTGGCCTGCCGAAGCCGCTTGGTAAAAAGCGGGACCGGATAATCAGCTTTCACCGAAATATATGTGTCTCCTTCGTTCTTCCGATAAAGGAGGACATCTCCTGTATCGGCACATTCAAATTGTCCTCCATACATCTCCGTATAACGATCCGCAGCCGCACGGAGTTCTTTATCATTCAGGTAGGAAGAATAGGTCATCTGTTTACCTCCGTTCAGGGGATAGGGACGGCACACAGAATGCCGCCCCTATCCATCATGTCAATAGCCGGTTTTGGGGAGATTGGGCTGATTGAGCTTGACGATCAGGGTGATCCATGCGGCGCGTCCGGTCTCCCACTGGCTCATATATTGGCCACCCGCGTCGGCCCGGTTGACCACCTGATAGCCATTGGCAAGGTTGGCGCTGGTCTGGATGGTAACGGTAGGCTTTACCACAGAAGCAAAGCCAGCCGGCACCTTGCCGAACTCCAGACGCACATCCGTGACCACCTCGTCCTGCATCAGCGAGATGGCGGAAAGGTCAAAGGCATAATTGTTGGTGCTGAGCAGGTTGGTGGCCAGCACCCGGTAGTCATTGTAATTGGTCTTATAGGTGATCTGGTAGTTGAGACGGGTGTTATAGGTGCCGGTTGTGATGGTCTTGGCTGTGGCGCAGTCGGTGGGGAAGCGGTCGTGGAGGTAGAAGTTTTCCAGCGCCACATTGGAGTTGTTGGCCACCGTGAGGTCATAGCGCATAGAGTCCCCGGCCAGGAGTTGCTTGTTGCCGGTCTTGGTGACAGTGACCTTCAGATTGGCCGGCTTGTCATAGGCCGCGATTTTGATGATCTGCCCCGCATACTCCAGTGTGACATCGTGGATGGTTGGATCAAGCTGGAAATAGGCAGGCGCGGTGACTTCCCGGATTTTATAGCGCGTCAAAGGTAGAGGCTTGGAGGCTGCGACGCCCCGGGCATCCGTGGTAATGTAATCCACCACACGGCCGCTGCGCTCATTGATGATTTCATAGACTGCTCCCTGGAGGGGCGTCCCAGCCGGAACGCCCGTGACGGGGTTGGCTTCGGCGGCGTATTTGTAGATCTGAATTTGACCTGTGATTGCCTCGTTGACCCACTCAATTTCCGCCGTGCGGCCCGGACTCACATAGACGGTCTTATATTCCTTATCCAAGATGTAGCCCTCGGCCGCCTCCAGCTCTCTCAGATAAAAGCGTCCGCTGGTATTGGCGCCATCCGGGAGATCATCAGCGGTGATATAAACATAGCCGTCATCGTCGCTGGTGAACTCACCGATGGGGTTGCGGTCCTCATCGTAGAGTAAGAACTTGACGCCATAGATCCCCTCGCCACTGGTATCCACCTTATGGATCAAAATACCGGAATTGGCCTCATTCTTAATCCGTAGGGTGGTCACTTCTCCGTCCTTGACCTCGAAATAATGCGGGGTGTCGTTCAGCACGAAATCCGGGTTGGCCTCGACCTCAATCGCGTAATAAGAGCCGTCCTCCAGGGGAAGATAGGCCCTGCCGTTTTTATCGGTGGTGATGGTGTCTACCAGGGCGTCATCCATGCGGCGGATCTCAAAGGTGGTATCGGGAATCCTTTCGGAGGTCTTGCTCGCGTTGACCTTGATAATTTCAATTCCGCCTATGGGATTGTTGTAAAAATACAGCTCCTGCGTGTCATTGGGATTGATCACCACGGTTTGGGACTGCGTATTGGGGTCAATCGTATAGCCCGGGATGCTCTCCACTTCCGTTACCACCACTGTGCCTGTGAGGCCGGAAAGAATAATCTGACCTTCCGAGTTGGTCCAGTACAGGCCGTTGCTGGAGAGCTGCCCATTGTCGGCATCCACAAAACTTCCGTCGGAGTATGTGATTTTGAACTGTACCCCTTCAAGCGGTGTTATCTTGTCGTCGCCCGAGAGTTTGTGGATAATGAGCTGGCCTGTGGGTTGATTGCGAAATTCAAGGGTAACCGTTTGCCCGGCTTTGATTTGGGCCGTCTGGGGTGTGTCATCCAGAAGGAATCCATCTTTTGCCTGGGTTTCTTTGACCACGAGTGTAGTGCCGGGGTCGATGCCCTCAATGAGGATGGTCCCCGCGGAATCGGTGGTGAAGTAGCCATTGCCGTCACCCGCCACGGTCCCATCGCTCTCGGTCACAAAGAACTGAACATCAGAAATGGGAGAGTTATCGGCGCTGGACACCTTCTTGATAAGCAGCGATCCCTTGGGGCTGTTGCCAAAATAGACCTGAACAACCTCCTGATCCTTTCCGGAGAGATAGACTGTTTGAGGTGGGGTGTCAATCACATGAGCGCCATCACTGGAGAGCTCTTCGATGATGTAAGTGCCGGCCTTGCAGCCCGTGACGGTGAAAGAGCCGTTCACCGAAGTCCGGTAAGTGCCGATGACCGTGCCGCCAGTGCCGGAGGTGTTGCCGGAGAGATACCGGACCTGGAACACAGCCCCCTCAATAGCGGCCCCGCTCTCACTGTCATATTTCCATACGGAAATGGCCGAGAGAGGCCGGTTGCTGAAGCGGAATGTGTGCCCCTCGCCTGCGGCGATAAACGCCTCCTGCGTATCCGGGTCCGCCAGAGCAAAGCCCGGCGCCGGCTCCAGCTCCTTTACCCGAAACCAACCATCACGGAGGGAGAGGTCCGGGTCGGAGAGCACGATACGGCCCTCTTCATCGGTGTAGAACACGCCCAGGTCGTTATATTCACCCGTGTCCGTACTGTTGCTTGCGTACCAGACCTGGAATGGTACATTTTCGATAGGATCATGCGTGATAGAATTTTCCTTGATGATCTCGATGGTGGGGCGCTTATAATTTTGGAAATAGACATCCCGATCCCGGTTGGGGAACAGTGTCACCATCTGAGAATCATCGGCCAGCAGGTAGGGCTCCGGGACTGACTTTTCGATGACCTCCACAACGCCGGGCAGCAAGTTCTCCACTACAGCAACGCCGTTTTCGTCCGTCTCCACTTCCGCAATGGAGTGGCCGTCCGCGCCCTTCACCAGATAGACTGTGTGCTCAATCGGCTCCCCGGTGTCGGCGTCGGTTTTATGGATATAGAGGTTGGGGCGCTTGTCGTTAGTCAGAGTGATTGTGCTGGTCTGGCCCGGGAACAGCTCTACATGGTGCTCGGTATCGTCCGGGATGTGATCCTGCACAGAGGACAATTCACGCACGGAATAAACGCCGGGCTCCAAATCGGAGATCAGGATCTCGCCATTGGAATTGGTGGTGCGGTCCAGGTAGTGGCTGCCGTCCTCAATCCTGGCGATGCGGAAAGTCACCCCGGCCAGCCGGGAGCCGTCGCTGCTCAGTTTGATAAGCTGGAGGGAGGGCTTGACATGGTTGGTAAAAACGAATTGGGCGTCTTCATTTGGCTTCAGCTCAATGATGCGCTGGGCCTCATCGATGATGTAGCCATCGCAGGATTTTTCAGTTACCACATAGGAGCCAGCGGGGAGCATGGAAAGGTCAATCTCTCCATTTTCGTCCGTTCGGAACTCCTGGGGGCCATAGGTCCCCTCCACCGATTTGATCTCGAATACAGCGTTGGGGATGACCTTGGAGGGATCGTCGGAATCCACCTTGATGAGCTTTAATCCCGGCTTCATGTCGTTGAAAAACATCAGCTCTTTAATGCCGTCTCCGGCGTGGAGTTCTACCTCCTGGGGGGTGGTGTCCAGAATGTGCCCCTCATCGCCGGTATCTACCTCAAACGCCCGGTAAGTACCTGGCTCTGCATCGGCAATCAAGATTTCACCAAATTGATCCGTCTTGAAATTGCCTAAAAATTCGCCGTCCCGATAAACGGCGAAGGTGACATTGGGCATGGCGACCATATTTTTCCGATCATACTTGATGATCCGCAATCCCGGTAACTCCTCGTTAATGATAGGGATCGTGGTGGTTTCACCGGCCACCACCGTGGCGGTATAGACGGTATCATCCAGTTTCCATCCTACCGGCGCGGTGATTTCCTGGATACGGTATGCCCCCAGGGGAATCTCATCGAAAACGGCGACCCCCGCGCTGGTCGTCGTCGCTGTCCAGGTCTGACCGCTTTCGATGTGCTCAATGGTGATGACCGCACCCTGTAAATTCATGCCGGTGTTGGACTTTTTCTCAATGCGCAGAGTACCGTAGGGGTCATTGAAAAATGTCACCTCGGCTACTTCATCGTAGATGACAGTGACATTCTGGGCTGGCTCTTCACTGATGATATAATGGGAAGGAGCTTCCCGTTCAATTACGGTATAATTCCCGCTCTTTTTAAGCGGAATTTCGATGCGGCCGTCCCCATTGGTGGCAAAAGTACCGATGGAGTCGCCGTCCGGGCCGATGACCTCGAACAGTGCCCCGCTAATTGGAATCTCGGTGCCGGTTTCATACTTGATGATGCGCAATCCGGTTTCATACTCGATGGTCGTATCGTCCGAGTAGTTACTGTATGCGGACAGTCGCATTGTCACGGTAGGGTCAGTATCTACTACATAATTCTGGAGTTCACCGTACTGATCTTTCTCTTGGCAAATCGCATAAAACACGGCGTATTTATAGACATTGGTGCTGAAAGACAGCTGAACACTGCCGGTTTCTCCCTGTACGCTTTCCAGCGGGTATAAGACCTTGAACTTGCCGGCGTAGCCGTCGCCCGTACCCTCGGTAGTGATCGTGGTAATGTCCTGATTGTTCATGTCCACAATGCGCGTGCCCTCCGGGACGAGAGATGGATCAGAAAAGGACACATTTACCGCATAATCACATACCCAAGTTTTAGACCAGATGGTATAAACCTGCTGCTTGTACTGTTTTCCGTCAATGGTGACCTCATAGGCGGTATCCCGGTCTGGAGTGCAGGTCACTTCGGGGGAGAGCATTTCATTCCAGGCCGTACCACGGGCATAAATGTCCTTTGCCGCAGCCAAAATCTTCTGCGCTCTTTGGAGTTCTACACCAGTCAGGTTGGGATTGACCTTGAGATTGTTGATGTCCCAGTTGCTGAGAAGATAACACCACAGGGCCATTTTAGTTGCATAGTAGCCCTGATATTTGTTTTCCAGTCCCAGCTCGGCCAGGCTTCGCGTGGGGTAGCCGTTGGCCACGATACCGACAACCTTGGGATCGCTGGCTTTTTCATCGGCGAGATATTCGATACTCTCACCGACTCCCACGGTCTGAGGGACTCCCAGCGTGTTCGGATTGACACAGTAAGCGGGGATCTCCCGAGTGCTTCCGCTCCCGTTATCATAATTGTAATAGGTGTAAATTTGGGATCTGATCCGCCCATTGATGGACAGATAAGACATTTCAACCCCGCCATTGTAAATCTGAACTTCCCCCAAGGCTTCCTCTGGGGTGGACGCGGCAAAAGCAGCGGTTGGTAGGAGCCCCATGACCGCAAGGAGAGCCAGGAGCATCGAAATCAGTCTTTTTTTCATGAGCGACCTCCATAAAAATCGGGAGGACGCCCCTACCCATAGTTGCATCCCCCCTTGATTGGGCTTGATTGAATTGTAGGGAATGCAAAATGGGCAAAAAGAAAGACAGTGTGCCGTGCGGCACGCTGCCTTTCTTTCCAAATCAGTTTATACGAATCTGGTATTCGGTGTGTAGGAATTGACCGTCCTTGTAGACATCCCAGGCCTGCATAGAATAGGTACCAGGTATTCCATTAAACACCTTTATAATCTCACTTTCTCGCCAGGGCCAGAACATTTGGTACGCGAGATCTTCTGAAAAGCCAAGGTTGATGTGAACGAGTTGGTTTCCTTTTGAGGTGAGTTTGGGCGCTCCATTTTCCCAGGTGGTTGAGCTATCCCCAATAGCATTGTAAAGTGTGTAAAGCATCCGCCTGGTTTCATAGAGATTGAGGATACGGAGATGATCGCCAGTCTGGTTTTGGAAATGTCTCACCTCCACTTTCGGTAATTCTGGCTGTTCGAGCAAGCTCCAGTCACAGGTTGGCTCCGGCAAGGGACCGATTGGGCCGGAGGCAAACATGTTCTTGTCCCACCGGCTTACATCAGTGATGGTATAGTTGGTGCCGTCATCGCAGCGGATCACATCGCCCACTTGAGGGATATACTGAGAGCCGTCGGCGGGCGGGTTGATGGAGCCGTCTGCATTCCTGCTCAGGGTTTCCCCCTGATGCTCGCTGGAGGCATCAGTATTACCCAGTGCCCGGTAGAGCATGACCGCCAAATCACCGCGGGTGACTTCGGCTTTAACAGCAACTTCCACCGAAGTCAGCCCAAAGTCCAATGCCGTCTGGCAGGCGGTAGAGTAGTCCCATTCGGTGTCCGGCAGGTCCATATATCTCAGAACAACAGTGCAGGCGGCCGCAGGTGTCACTCCATCGTCGGCGCCAAAGGCCCCGGTATCATAGCCGACCATCAGGCCGTTGGCATAGCAGTAACCAACATAGAGCCTGGCCCACTCCGGCACATCCGGGAATTTACATTGTCCGGTATAGAATGCCTGATCGACCTGCACATGCTCTGGGTTTCCATGCAGGCGGGTCAGGACTGTGGCCAGCTGGGCCCGGGTCAGTCCAGAGTCCAGGTTCATCTCGCCATTGCCGTCACCGACCATGATCCCCTGCTCACGGAGATAGGCTGCGGAGGTTTCCTGCTCGCTGTTGTCTGCGGCGCTTACCTTAACCGGCAGTACAAACAGCAGGCACAGACAAAGGAACAACGGTAAAAGGCGTTTTTGTTTCATTCCATTATGCCCCCTTTCGATATAGCGTCGTGCTGGCGCTCATTTTTAGCCGCCGGCATGTGGGATCATATTCGCAAGTTTCAAAGATATTAAGACCCCACAATTCTAACTGCTCCGCAATCTCTTCAGGGACATCAAAGGTCATGTCCAGACTGACCCGGAGCGCGGAATTGTCCAGCAGCCACTCTTTTCCTTTCGGAAACTCCTTAACCATGACAATCCCCCCTTTTCTCGTTGGAGCGTCCTTACAAGACCAAAATAAGGCGAAAATCGGGACTTGTCAAAGGTTTTTTTGAAACGCCTTTACCGATAAAACGAAAGTCAATAAATATGTTCTGCGATTTTGCTATTTTCACATAATTCCCAATGAAAGCGCCAAGGAAATATTCGATAAAAATTTTATGAACTTATTTCGATCCCCTGAACACAAACCCGTTTGGTAGGCTGATTGGCCAAGCAGGTGATAATCGTGATCCGGTTGTCTGAGGTGCTGTTCAAATAGCTCCAGTCAGTCCAGTCTATGATCTTGACCGAACTCACCGCATAGGTCCTTGTCCCCAGGCTGGTCTGATACCGAATGGTATCGCCAATTTCCAGATCCTTGATTGCGCCGATGTTGTGGCTGGAGCCCCGGTTGTGTCCGCACAGACCGATGTTTCCCTCCCAGGCGCTTGTGCTGGGGAAGTGGCCCACACCTTTGCGCATGGAAGCAGAATCAGTACCGTCATAAGCCTTATAGCGAATTCCCAGGCTGGGGATTACCAGAGTACCAATGCTGCCATCGTTCCGCTCTACTTCGCTCACCGCTGTGAACTGGGTCGCTGGAAGCGTGGGAACATCTCCCCACTGGATGGGGTAGCTGCTTCCGGAACTATCGGGGTAAATGCTCCCACTTCCTGAATTGATCCCGTATTCCAGTGAAGAGCCGCTGTTGATGGAGATCCCGGGGGCGCTGTCGGCCAGGGGATCAAGAAAGTCCACCGCGTTTGTGCCACCGTAGTTATACTGAGCCCCGTAGACCTCTTCGTAGGAAGTGCTCCCATAGAAGTCCTTGGGCGCCGGTGTTTCAAAGTTGTAGTCCGCAGCAAGGGCCGGCGTAGTCATCAGCATGAGCCCCGCCAGGGACAGGCAAAGTCCCCTGAGCCTTTTCACGATTCACTTTCCTCCTTTTCCTCCGCATCCTCCTTGATGGCAAACCAGTAACTGTCCTGCCCGTCGTAGGCCTCCACCAGATGGGTGCGGCTCCCGCCATACATCTGGATAGTGATGATCCTGCCGGCGAGCTTATGGGCCAGCTTGCTGGGAAGCTCCACGCTTGCGTCTCCAGCCGGGTATTCCCGGAGCTTCGTCAGATCCAGCTTAGGGGTGCGGGTGGAAATCTTCTGCTTGCCCAATTTCTTATAGGCGACGCCTCGGGCGTTCATAGCATAAATTACTGCGCGGGGCCGTTTCATGATATAAATAATGCCCCCGGTACCTGCAAGCAGCAAAAGCCCTCCCCCGGCGAGGAGCCACATGGGATTGAGGCCAGCCAGGAATCCCACCGGACTTCCAAGGTAGGTCACGGTGTACTTGACTGCTTCAACACCCTCGGCCTTTATTTCGCCGGTATAGCTGGCCGTTGTCACATATCCGGTAGCTACACTTCTGCTCCCCGTAGCGGTATAAGTTGCCGTAGCCGTGTATGAAGTGGGAACCAGCGTATCATCGGCCAGGCCGGTCCCTGTCACGGTCCAGGAAATGTCACTCAGCTTCAAGGTGCTTCCGTTTTTGACAGTAGTAGTAGGGACATAGGAGGGATCGTTTCGGTCCAGGCCTGTAAACTGCTTGGTATCGGTAATCGTATAGTATTTAGTGGTATAGCCTGCGGCTTCGGTTTGGATTGTAGTGTGGTCCAGAGTCAGCACTCCGGAATAGCCATCCTTGTTGTACTCCATGCTGGCATCCAGCTGTTCCAGAATAGCCGCAAGATCATCTACATCTGTTTCCAGCGTGACGACCTCCGTTTGGATTTTAGAATCCTCGAATGTCTGTTCCTCTTTGACCGTTTCAAGATGGTGGTAGGAATAGCCCTCCACCTCGAAAGGCTCCTCTACCAGACCGCTGGGGTCTGCATCAGGGGGAAGCATATAGGTTTTGACGATGAGCTGTCGGCCATCCCGATTTTCGGATATTACATCCTCGGGAATATAGGCGGCGGAGGCAGTGACCGTCAGCATACAAAAAAGCGCCAGCAGGATTGCCACTTTTTTCATACCTTACACCACCAGCCTTTCCAGAGCGCCAGGACCAGTGCGGGGACTCCGATGGCAAGCCCAGCCCAAATGAATTTGTGTTTCGTCATACTGTGATACCTCCGTTGAGAAAGAATTTTATGGACAGCTCTTGCGTAGAGCATGATCCATCTCTGATGTGCGTCAAACAGTCCAGGGAGCGGTCCAGCGCCTGCATGGTGTTCCGCTTATGACGCTTGATAAACGGCGTGAGAAACAGGATGTCCCCGTCATCAGTGAGTGTGAAAATGATGCGGACCAGGTTTTTGCTCTTGGCTCGCAGTTCATAGAGCGCCTGGTAACGCTCGATGCAGAAGTGCTTGACATAGGGCTCGCGCATGACTGCCGCTGGAGATTGTAGGAGAAGGGCAAAAAGCGAAAGCAGCTTTTGCCGTTGCTTTTCATCCAGCAACCCAAAGAACTCCAAAAGGGGAACGCTCCCCTCAGCCGGTACAGCAATCAGCAGTTTCATTGGCAACCATCTCCTTCCCGTTGCTGGCCTGATTTTCCGACAGTTCCAGAAGCCGTTCTACAAAACCCAGACAAAACAGCGACAGGGCTGGTGCGCAGCCGGCCAGCCACCAGATGGGATCAGGGAGCGGTTTCCGAATGGTATCATACTGAAGGGAGATCAGCAGATAAATGTTCTGACAATCTTTGCGGGCGGCCAACTCTGAAAAAGCTGCCGTCACAGCAGACACCTCTCCTTGATCGGAGTAGAAATCGCACAGATCATCAAAAAATAAGCCGCCGAAGATCTGCACAAAAGCCCGCATTACTTCAACATTTACCTCGCCATCCGGGCGCAGAATTCCCATACGCTCCAGCCGCGCACCGGTCGAACTATCAAATGGGTCGGGGACACAGAGATAAAGATTCTTTGACATTGGCAACCGCCTCCTGTAAAAAGTAAAAAGAAAGACCCGGCACTCCCGGTCGATAGGGGTGCCGAGCCTATTTGCTTTACTGGACTATGAAGCATTTCCCATGGTCTTGAAATACAGAGCCAGGGCTTTTTGTATGGTTTCTTCGATTTGCTTTGTGGTGGCCTTGGGCGGGAAGTACGGTGCAAAGGCCGGAGGGAGCGTGACAGAAACGCGCCGCCCCGGTTGCTTTGAGGTAGACAAGCCGCCTCCGCTCAATATGGATTTGATCTGGGAGGCATCCAGTTTGCCGTCTTCAAAAGCGGCGCGGAGCTTTTTCCCTTTTGCCGTGGAAATAGAGGCACTCCCTTCCGAAATAAACTGATAGATGCACTCCTGAAGGCTATGGTCCTCCACGAAGCTGATTTCATACGCAGCCAGTTGTCCCAGTCGTTTTCCGCTATTCATCAGCAGAAGCAGCGGACGGTATAATGTAGCATAGCGGCAATACTTGGATACCTTATCCCTGGTCAGTTCATACTCCTGTGCGATTTTTACATCCGTATGGGACTTTTCCTGAGTGTCAGGAGAAGTTGTTTCAAAAGTCTGGAGATCCGTGCGGCGCCCCTGGCGCTTGAGCATATTGTAGTGGGCCGCAATGCAAAGGACTCTCTGAGAAAACAGCATATCCGCGAGGGACCGCTGCCGGAAGTTCATCTCATAGAACAGGTCTTCCGCGGTTTCCTGAGTTAAGTCTGTCCGGATAACGGCTGGGATTGTAGTCAATCCAGCAATCTTTGAGGCATTGACCCGATTGTGGCCGCTAATTATAATATAGGTGCCCTCAGCAGTTTTCCAGACCAGAATGGGAGACTGAACTCCATGCCGCCTGATGCTCTCCACCATGTCCTCCAGCCGCGCTCCGGTATAGAGAGGGAAATGCTCCTCGTGGTCGGGAAAACCACTCAACTGGGCCAGCGGAAAATCACAAAGCGTTCCACCCTCCATAGGAGAGGGGAGATCATCGCGATTGAAAAAGCATTGGTAGGCTCCCTCCTCCGGCGGGCCATTTGCCATCGCCGCCTCCGCTTCACTTCGTTTCCGTTGCCGGAGTGCGTCCTGCACTTTATTTCTGGCCATAGGATAGCACCTCTTGTGCGACGGCGGAGTAAGCCTTTGCAGCGGGGTTGTTCGGCTCGTATGCAAAGATACTGGCCGCTCCAATGGGATGTTCTGCAACACGGATTGAGAAATCAATGGGGGAGGAAAATACGGTAAATGCGTTGCCGTAGTCGGCTTGGATCTCGTCCTGTATGCCCCGGCACAGATTGGTACGCCCTTGGTACATCGTCAGCAAAATACCACCGACAGCTAATTTGGGGTTAATCCCTTGGCGGATTGTCTGAATGACCTCCAAGGTATCAGCCATGTCTTCCATAGCCAAGTAGTGGGCCTGCACGGGGACAATGGCTTGATGGGCCGCAGCCAGCGCATTGATGGTCAGCAGATCCATACTGTGACCACAGTCAATTAAGATGTAGTCATACTGCGACTGGAAAAGCTCCAGGACACGAGCCATAACCAGCTCACAGGGAGTACCGCCGGTCTCTCCGCCGCGGTAACGGCTGCTCATTTGCAGAGCGACCAGCCGGCTGGACACACCAGCCAGTTTGGAATTTGCCGGGATGTAGTGAATGCCAGCCCCCTCAATGACCGCCCTATTTACAAAGAGTTCAGGCTCGGTATCATCCAGCACTGCATTCATCAGATTTGCAAGCGTGTATTTCAATGATTTAGGGTCAGAGCGCATTACTTTTGTCAGATCGCCTTGGGGATCATTGTCTACCAGAAGAACGGCCTTTCCTGCTGCGGACAAGGCGGCCCCGAGGTTAGCGCAAGTTGTGGTTTTACCGACACCACCTTTGGAGTTTGTGATCGCCAAAATAATCGCCATTCTATGTACCCTCTTTCTTTCGTGAGAATTAAACCCGGAATAGGAAACGCCCACCCTCGGCGTTATGCCTGGAGTGAGCGTTTCCAGCTCGCTCCGACATGACTGCCCCCCTTTTTTATGGAGTATCGAAATGTCGGAGCCAACAAATATGGCGAATATGTTCTGGAATTTGGACAAAATCAGCGAAACAACAGCCATTCATAGTGGTTTCCGACTTTGCCCTATTATATCTCATTCGTCAATACGCCTTACTATCCCTGTTGCTTTCATATCTATGATCCTCCGTATTTTTGTTGTACGGTTATATTCTCTGCAATGTTGCAAAAAATATGTAGAAATCCGATGTGTGTTTTTGCGTATTCGCCGAGCATGAGATCTTACATGCTCTTTTACATTTACAGCACATCCTTCGTTATCTCGCGGCCGCAGGTGATATTGAGGTTTCCGTTTCGGCAGCGCAGGGCGTCGAGGAAATCCTTCGGCACATTATCGCCGTTTAAAACGATTCGATATTCAAGCTCATAAAGCGTTCCCATATTCGAGGTTTTGACCTTTACGAGCGAATTTGACCTGGTATACTCGGCAAAGACATCGTCAAACAGGCCCTCGTAGTCAAGATTTTCGGGTATGGTGATCTTCAGCGTGCGCTCTTCGGCTTTGCCCTTTCCGAAATTGAGCGCAGTCAGCGCCATTATAACGACCGAGATGATCACAAACGATATGACCGCAAGGCCGACATAGCCCATGCCTGTTGCAAGGCCGACGGCCATCGCCATGAACAGCACGCCTATCTCGCGCGCGGTTCCCGGAACCGAGCGGAACCTTACAAGGCTGAACGCGCCCGCAACGGCGACTCCGGCGCCGACGTTTCCGTTTACGAGCATGATGACGAGCTGAACGACCACCGGAAGTATCGCCAGCGCGACCGCATAGCTTTGACTCGACCGCGAGCGGTACATCCCGACAAGCGCGATACCGACGCCGAGGACAATGGATGTGAACGTGCATATCAAAAATGCCGACAGCGTCAGCTGAGAAGATATTATGGATTCAAGCACAGTCGGATCCCTCCTTATCATTCGTTGCAGTCTCCCTGAGGATGCTGTTTTTATAGCAATGGCCGATTTTCGAAAACGATGTCGGGAATGCGCCGGTGTCGGACAAAAGCCTGCTCAGCCACATCGGGCACACTCCGGGGATTTTTATCTCCATGAGCACCTCTCCCGGCCTCAGCAGCGGCGCGCCGTGAGAACCGAGGCGCAGATCAAGCTCATCCGTGCGAAAGCGCAAATTTGTGTCGAAAGTAATACGCAGTTCAGGCTGCTCAATGCCCGAGAACGCCATACGGTCATATCCGATAAACGCCTTAGGTCTTACCTCATACGATAAACATCACCGCTAACGGCAAAAACGGCATCAAATCCGGCGTTACGACCGATGCCGATGGTGAAGCCTCGCTGACGATAAAGGATCTGACGCTTAACATTTCGGCGCCTGTAAACGATGCGATAAATGCAGAGCAGCTTTTAAACATTGAAAGCGGCACACTAAATATCTCCGCTGCCGATGATGCCGTACACTGCGATCTTGTTCTGAACATAGTCGCAGACGGAACCGACGGGCTGACAATAGACATAGCAGAATGCTATGAAGGACTTGAGGCAGCCGAGCTGAATGTGCTATCCGGCAATATCTCAATTCTGTCATCCGACGACTGCCTGAGCGCGGCAAACTCCGACCTCGGAAGCTATGATTTTTCCATGAACATCTCGGGCGGCACTATAAACGCCTATTCGAGTGAGGGCGACGGTTTTGGCAGAGGAGACCGCCCGTCCGCTGATCCGCCGCAAAAGTCAACAAGCAAAGCCTAAACAAGCACGGAGACGCAATGCGTCTCCGTGTTTTATTACGATCACAACTACGATCACAACACTATGCCGTTGGCCTCGAGCTCACGTAGGCGATTGTAGAGAGTTCCCCTCGACATACCGAGGTATCGCGCGGTCTTTGCCTTATTCCCATTATGCTTGAGCAGAGCGTCGAGTATTCTGTTCGTTTCGGCATCGCGCATATCGAGGGTCCGTCCCTGCTCCTGCGACGTCACCGCAGTCTGCTCACCTCCGAAATCGTCGCAGACATCGCTTATTTCAAGCTCGCGGCCGTCCTCTGCTTTTAGCAGACTGCGCTCAATTATATTGCGCAGCTGCCGCAGATTGCCCGGCCAGTAATTTGCCTTGAAGCGTTCAACGGTTTCCGCCGAAACGCTGAAAATATTCTTTCCGTATCCGGCCGACAGCAGTGTTACAAAATAATTGCTCAGCTCCTGCATATCTGCCTGCCGCTCGCGCAGCGGCGGAAGATCAATGCGGAGAACGTTCAGCCTGTAATATAAGTCGAGTCTGAACGAGCCGTCCTTCACCTTTTGCAGTACCTCGCTGCCTGCCGCCGAAATAACGCGCACATCTGTCTGCACACTGCGGCGCGAGCCGATCGGCGTTACGATGCCGTCCTCAAGAAAGCGCAGCAAAAAGCTCTGCATGTCCTGGCTCATTTCCGATATTCCGTCAAGGAAAAGCGTTCCCCCGTCTGCCTGAATGAATTTACCGGGATTTTTTTCGGTCCCGATCAGTATCGAATCAACCGTTTCACGCGAAAATCCTCCGCAGCTTATTGGCACAAACGGCCCGGCAAAGCGAGGGCTTGCATTGTGTATAGCCTGTGCAAAAAGTTCCTTTCCCGTGCCGGACTCCCCTGTTATCAGCACGTTCGCCGGACTTGCCGCCGCTGTGCGTGCTTCGCTTTTGACCAATTTCATTCCGGAGCTGACGGCGATTATATCTTGAAAATTATATACTGCGTTATTGCGCTGCGCTCCGGCGCTGTACTTTCTGATCTGTTCTGCCGTTTTTATTGACACCTTGAGACCGATCACCTTGTCATTTTCCTTTATGGCAAGGCATTCGACATAATAGCGCTTTCCCGTGCTGCCGAGGGCAATGTTACCGGCAGATATCTCCTTACCGGTGCGCAGAGCTTTCATAACAAATGACAGCTCAGGAAGGCTGTCGCGCAGAGCCTTGCCGATAATAGAGGTTATGTGCATATCAAATTCATTTTCAAACCTGCTGTTGGCAAAAACCACGACGCCCGTATCATCAACCAGCAGCGTTATATCCGTGCTGCACTGCACCGACTGTTCAAGCAGGTGAAACCTGCGTTCTATGTGCGGATACAGTATTCGGTTCTTATAGGTGAAGTCGCCCGCTTCAAGCATGAAAGTTGCCGAATTGAGCGAATTTTTAAAGCATTTATCCAGCGGCAGAAATATTACCGTCACCGCGTGAAATCCGGGGCCTGCCGAAGTTTCGCCATAGCGGGCAATGCAGGCATATGGCGTGAGCAGATCGCAATAGTGCCCCTGCCCTGCACTGAAGCAGGTAACAAAGGGCTTTTCCGGCGCGGTGTTTCCGGCAAAAACGCCGACATTTTCAACGGAAAACCGCGTTCCGATACGCAGGCCCTTTGCTTTGAGCTCCTTCAAAAGCGCGGCACTGCCGCTTTTGTGGAACGCAACAAGCTGCGTATCAAGATAAAACATCGCTCCGCCCATACGCTCAAGTGCCGTGCTGCGGCTTTCATAGTAGTCGCGGAAATATGCGAGGTGGCACTTTGATATATCGTCTATCCTGTCAAACACATGCAGATCGCGGCAATCCTCGCCCAGGCGCACTGCGTGAGCATCGGCGCCGGCGGCGCGTGACTTCTCCCACGAGGCAACCGTTTTTTCATACTTATGGTCGTATTCGACCAGATTTCCGTTTAAAAACTGCTGCTTTAAATTTCTCAGAACATCATTTTTCGGAAGATCATTCATGTCGCTGTCTCCTTGTTGAACATTTTTGCACATCTCATTTTATATTATAATCTCTCCGCCAAATATGTTCAACACATTTATACATAAGTGTTCAAATATGTTCAACGCAAAGTCAATATTGCCTGCATTCTATCTGCTTGATATTATATTGTCAAATCCACTACAGGAGGTTTATTCTATGAACACCGTTCTTACAGAAGAAGAACGCGCATTGCAAATGATATACAAAGAGTATGCCGACGAGCGCATTCGTCCGCACACGCTGGAGATCGACAAGGGGCTTTTCAGCGTTGAACCGCTGCTGAAGGAAATGCACGAGCTTGGCTTCTGCGGCATCGTTATCCCGAAGGAATACGGTGGCCTCGGCAGCAGCTATGTTCACTATGTTCTTGCCGTTGAGGAGCTTTCCAAGGCCAGCGGCCCGGTCGCGAAATCCGTTTCCGGTCAGACCAACATGTGCTTCCCCATTCTCCACTACGGCACCGAGGAGCAGAAGCAGAAATACGTTGTTCCTTGGGTAAAGGGCGAAAAGCGCTCGGCATTTACGCTCACGGAGCCCGGTGCAGGCTCCGACGCTGCCGGAATGCAGACGACCGCCGAGCTTATAAACGGAGAATTTGTCGTCAACGGCACCAAGGCCTTTATCACCGGCGCGCGCGAGGCCGACTTTTTCCAGACCTACTGTCAGTTCAAAGCTCCCGACGGCACAAAAAGCCCCATATGCCTGCTTATCGACGTGCACGAATGCGAGGGCATAACGATCGGCCGCAACGAGGATCTTATGGGCATGCGTGCAAGTAGCGTGGCCGAGGTGATATTCGACAACGTCCACGTTCCTGCCGAAAATCTGCTCGGCCAGATCGGCAAGGGCTTCCATGCCGCAATGTCGACCCTCGATGCAGGCAGACTCGGTATCTCGGCGGTCTGCGTCGGCATGGCTCAGGATGCAGTTGACCAGACCGTTAAGTACACCAAAGAGCGCATGCAGTTCGGCAAGCGCATTTCACAGTTCCAGAACACGCAGTTCAAGCTCGCCGAATATCAGACCAAGGTCGAGGCAGCGCGCCTTATGGTTTATAACTGCGCCAGCATGATGGATAACGGACAGCGCGTTTCACACCTTTCTTCAATGGCAAAATACTACGCCTCCGACGTTCTAAATGAGGTCGTTCGCGGCTGCCTGCAGCTGCACGGCGGCTACGGATACAGCAAGGAATTCGTCATCGAAAAGCTCTATCGCGACGCAAAGCTCACCGAGATTTTTGAGGGCACGAGCGAAATTCAGAAGAAGATCATTGCCAAATGGATGGGCGTTAAGTGACGGAGGTTCGGAAAATGAATATTATTGTTTTTATAAAGCAGATCCCGGACAGCGATGAGGTGAAGCTCGACGAAAACGGCAATCTCATCCGCAGCGGAGCCGGGACCATGATAAATCCCGTGGATAAAAATGCGATCGAAGCCGGTCTTTCCCTGCGCGACCGCTTCGGCGGAAAAGTGACCGCAGTTACCATGGGGCCGCCGCAGGCCGAGGACGTTCTGAAAAGAGCGCTGTTCATGGGCTGCGACGAGGCAGTTCTTCTCTCCGATCGCGCATTCGGCGGAGCCGATACGCTTGCAACAGGCTACGTGCTTTCAATGGCCGCGAAAAAGCTCGGCAGCTTTGACCTTGCCATTTTCGGCAACAAAGCCTCAGATGCCGAAACTGCGCAGACAGGCCCTGTGACTGCGGGCTTCCTCGGACTTCCTCTTATCACGAGCGTTGACGGTATCGAGCTTGACGGCAGTGCAATCGTATGCCGCCGCAGCTTCACAAACGGCATCGAAACATCGAAGACTGAACTCCCGGCCGTTATCACGGTCACCCCTGCAACAAACACGCCGCGCTTCATGACACCGGCACACGTTATTGAAGGCCTGAAAAAAGGCATAACGGTCTGGAGCTGCGCAGATCTCGGCTGCGACGAGGCACGCTGCGGCGTAAAAGGCTCGCCTTCGCGTACAAAGCGCGTCACTGCGCCGCCGATCAGAGAGGTTGACTCGACCGTGATCAGCGGCAGCAGCGATGAGACCGCCGGCATTCTTGCCGGACTGCTTGCAGACATGCATCTTATCTGACGGAGGACTTAAAATGAGCAAAGATATATGGGTTTATGCCGAAACCAATAACGGCAAGCTTTGCGATATAGTGCCCGAGCTTCTCACAAAGGGCAGACAGCTCAAGGCTCACAGCAACGGTGATCTCGTCGCCGTCGTTCTCGGCGCAGCCGATGAGCAGGCGATCGGCACATTGAGCGAATACGGTGCCGACAAAGTGATCTTTGGCGAAAATAAGGCTCTTGAACATTACAGCGCACGCACTTACGCGCAGGCAATGACCGCACTTGCGCAGAAATATGAGCCTGAGATCTTCATTATCCCGGCCACCGGCGTCGGGCGAGAGATAGCGCCCCTTACCATGCAGGCGCTCGATACAGGTCTTACCGCCGACGCACTGGATCTTATTTATGACGAGGACGGCGACTTTATTCAGGTCACCGCAGGCTTCGGCGGAAATATACTGGCACACATATGCATCGGGCAAAAGCGTCCGCAGATGGTGACAGTATGCGCAAAGGTCTTTGACGCCGTTCCTCTTGAGCACGCCGGAGAGGCCGAGGTCATCCGCGAGGCTGTTGACTGCGCCGCAGACCCTGCATATGCACTTATTGAAGCGGTCGCAGCCGAGAAGTCCCACGCTCAGCTCAAGGACGCAAAAATCGTTGTCGCCTGTGGCCGCGGCATTAAGAAAAAAGAGGATCTTGACATGATAGCCGAGTTTGCTTCGCGCATCGGCGCATCACTTGCCTGCTCAAGACCACTTTCCGACTGCGGATGGATGCCCCATGAGGCGCAGCTCGGTCAAAGCGGCTGCCCCGTAAAGGCCGACCTTATAATAAACATCGGCATTTCCGGCTCGACGCAGTACCTTGCCGGTATGCAGAACTCCAAATGCATCGTGAGCGTGAACACAAACGAAACCGCTCCAATCATGGCGATATCAAATTACAGCATCGTTGCCGATTACCGTCAGCTTATACCGGCGCTGATGAAAAAGCTTCACTGAACATAGTATTAGCCCCTCGGTTCAAATTCGAACCGAGGGGCTATTTCATATTATTTTCTTTTCGCGGAAAGCGGCTATACGATCCTCGTCATAGCCCAGGAGCTTGGTGAGTATCTCGTCGGTATCCTGCCCGAGCTTCGGACCACCGCGCCATACCATGCCGGGTGATGCGCTCATTTTCGGCGCTATGCCAAAAGCCGTTACGTCAATACCGGTGGTCTGGTCAATGAAATTGACGAAATCTCCGCGGCTGAGATAATGCTCGTTTTTCATGCACGCCACGGCGTCATTGACGCGTGCGCACGGGACTCGGCCTCGGCGCATGGCTTCTTCGATCTCGTCGGCGGTATGAGACGCGCACCACTCGTTTATGATCCTGTCAAGCTCTCGCCCTTCGGGAGAATTGACGGCGTTTTTATCCTTTGATGTCTTCTCATAGGGGTATCTTTCAAGGTCAAGTCCGGCGGCTGTCATAAAGCGCTCAAACACGCTTTTGCCAACCGCGCCGATGCTGACATAAATGCCGTCACGGCTGGTGAACAGATCCCACGGCTGAAAGCCGATCGCTTTCGTTCCGCAGCGCTGCACCTCGGCAAGGCCGAGCGACGACATGGTAAAAGCATCGCGCATAACGCGCGCCTGAGCTTCAAACTGCGAAACATCGACCACCTGTCCGCGTCCCGTGTTTTTTGCGCTTATATGAGCCGAAAGCATGCCGAACAGCGCAAACAGCGCCGTTATATAGTCGCCGAGCGAGGGCTTGACTATAAGCGGATCCCTGTCCGGATATCCGTTAAAGAGAGCATAGCCGGAATATGCCTGACTGGTCATATCGTAGGACGCCTGATCGCAGATCTCAGGCAGACCTCCGAATTCCTTATGGCCGTAGCCCGACACATGAACTATCACCAGCCGGGGGTTTATCTTGAGCAGCTCACTGTCATGAATGCCGAGCTTATCAAGCCAGACCATGTTCTCGATAAAAATATCACTGCGCTCGATAAGCCTGAAGAATATCTCTTTAACATCAGGATCGTTAAGGTCAAGCTCAAGCGTCATCGACAGGCGGTTTCGCGCATCCTGCATCCACGATGAGCCTGCCGTTCCCTGCTCGGTTTTTTTCAGCGGTGGAAAGCTTCGGTATGTATCTCCGATCTTTGGCCGTTCTATCTGAATGACCTCCGCCCCGAAATCCGCCATCATTGTTGCCGCAAAGGGCATGGCGATCAGCGAGCCTGCGCCGATAACCCTGAGTCCCGCAAGCGGGCCAAATTCCGGTATGATGAAATTTCTCTTTTCCATAGCTTCTCCTTGCCGCATTTTAAAGAGCCGATGGCGGGCAAATGTCTGCCATCGGCATGCTTAAAATTATCAGACGTTCTTCGCGCCCCACTGCTCGAGCAGAGCCTTTGCTTCCTCTTTGCTCTTGCCCCAGCTTTCGAGGATCTCGTAGCTGTTCTCGCCTATGCGTGGAGCAAGCTGCGGACGGCGATCTTCGTCGCTGACATCCGAGAAATCGGCAAAGTACGCGCAGTGCTTGTTCGATGCAACATCCGTTCCCTCCCACTCGGGATACATCGGGAAGTTGACCCACCAGCCGAGGCGGTTGTATTCCTCGTCTTCCCATGCTTCCTCGGGCGTGAGCACCGGGCAGCAGGGCACACCGGCTGCATCGAGCTTATCATAAGCTTCTTTGGAATCGTCAAAAGTGTTGATCCAGTCGGTGATGATCTGCTCGACGAGGGTGTGATGCTTGCAGCGATCGGGCATTGTCACAAAGCGCGGATCTTCCTTGTATTCGGGATGCCCCATGCAGTCGCAAAGTGCGTTCCACGTTGCGGGAGATACTGCGCCGATGACCATGGACATGGTTTTGCCGGTGTAAATACCGTACGGGCAGAGATTCGCATTGTGGTTGCCGCTGCGCCCCTGAATATGACCCATGTGGTTGTGTATCTGCAAAGTGCTGGAGTTTATGTGCAGAACATTGCGCACGAGCGAAAAATCGACAAACTGGCCGCGGCCGGTCTTGAGCTTATGGATATAAGCAAGCAGCGTCGATGCAAACATACCCTCTGCGCCGCTGGTATCGCCTATAACGGAGCCGATACGCGTCGGTGCTCCGTCGGCTTCGCCGGTCTGGGCGTTTATGCCGCTCATCGCCACCGCGCATATATCATAGGAGGGCTTGTTGCTGTACTTCGACGGCTTCACGCCAAACGGGGTAAGCGAGGCATAGATTATGCCGGGATTGACCTTACGCATTTCCTCATAGCCCAGACCGAACTTTTCCATAAAGCCGGGCTTATTTGAAACAAGAACGATATCAAAATTTTTGACCTGCTCAAGAATGAGCTTCTGAGCCGCAGGATCGCTGAGCTTAATCTCAATTGACTTCTTGCCGCGGTCTTTTCCGCATGCATAAGTCGATATGCCGTTTGCAACATATGCAAATCTGCGTCCGGCTTCGCCGCCGGGCACCTCGACCTTTATAACTTCCGCCCCGTAATCGGCAAAATACGAGCCGACGATCGGTCCGGCAGCGTTGGTCGTAAAATCGAGAACTCTTACACCTTCAAGCATTTTCATTGTTTTTTCCTCCTATCATAGTCAGTTTAGCCCAAATCTCCCCGGACAGAATTCTGTCCGGAGAGACCGGTCTATAGTATTTCAAAGAAAGGGATATTGTTTATCAGATGTTGATTGCGCCCCACTTTTCGAGCAGAGCCTTTGCTTCTTCCTCGGTCTTGCCCCACTCCTTGAGGACCTCATAGTTGTTCTCGCCGATACGGGTGCTGATATTTGCAGGACGATTCTCGGGATGCTCATCAATGGTGGAGAAGTCTGCAAAATATGCGCAGTGCTTGTTGGAGATGATGTCGGTGCCTTCCCACTCTGGGTACATGGGGAAGTTGACCCACCAGCCGAGGCGGTTGTACTCTTCGTCTTCCCAGACTTCCTCAGCGGTCATAACGGGAGCAACGGCTACGCCGGCCTTTTCCATCATTTCATATGCTTCGCGAGTATCGTCAAAGGTCATGAGCCAATCGGTAATGATCTGCTCGACCTTCTCGTGATTCTTCGATCTCATAGGCAGAGTTGCAAAATCAGGATCGGTCTTGAGGTCGGGGCGGTTCATGCAGTCGCACAGGGGATTCCAGGTGCTCGGTGCAACGGCTCCGATAACGATGGACATGGTCTTGCCGGTGTAGATGCCGTAAGGCGACATGTTGGAGTTGTGGTTTCCGGAGCGGTACTGGATGTGGCCCTTCTTGTTGTGATACTGGAGGGTGTCGTTGATGTGAACGAGGTTGCGGACGAGCGAGAAGTCAACGAACTGGCCTTCGCCGGTGCGCTGCTTGTGGAACAGAGCGAGCATCAGAGCCGCGAAGAAGCCCTCTGCGCCGATCATGTCGCCGATAACCGAGCCGATACGGGTGGGGTTGCCGTCACGCTCGCCGGTCTGAGCGTTCAGGCCGCTCATTGCAACAGCGCAGATATCGTACGACGGCTTGTCGCTGTACTTATTGGGCTTGTAGCCGAACGGAGTCAGCGCACCGTAAACGATGCCGGGGTTTACCTTCTTAACATCCTCGTAGCCAAGGCCGAACTTTTCAAGGAAGCCGGGCTTATTAGAGGAAATAATAACGTCATAGTCCTTTACGACGTCAAGCAGGAGCTTCTGTGCGTCGGGGTCGCTGAGCTTGATCTCAACGGACTTCTTGCCGCGGTCCTTGCCGCAGGCGTAGGTGGATATACCGTTGACATAGAACGCGAACTTTCGGCCGCCCTCGCCGCCGGGGACTTCGACTTTGACTACTTCTGCGCCGTAGTCGGCAAAATAGGTACCTGCCTTGGGGCCGGATGCATTGGTGGTAAAGTCAAGGACCTTGATGCCTTCGAGCATTTTCATATCGTTTTCTCCTTGTATTTTTTAATTTAAATTATTCCGTTTTTCTCAAACTCGGCTATCTGCTCATCGCTGTAGCCGACAGCTTTGAGGTATTCCGCATTGTGCTCGCCTTTTCTCGGGGGGAAAAGCTCCTGGCGAGCCGGGGTTTCTGACAGCTTAACTGCCGAGCCTATCATTTTCACGCTGCCGTAACAGCCTGCGGGGTCGGTCATCTCATAGACCATGTCGCGCGCAAGCACCTGAGGATCCGCAAAGACTTCTTCAAGATTCTTTACGGGCGCCCAGCAGCAGTCAACTCCGGTGAGCTTTTCTATCCACTCCGCCTGCGTCTTGGACTTGAACATTTCGCGCAGACATGCGAACATCTCGTCCTGCTTTGTCAGATCACGCTGCCAGAGCTTGAACTCCTCTTTGCCGATGGCGTCGCAGAAATTTGCCCACAGATGCGGCTCTATCGCACCGATGCTGATGTATCTGCCGTCCGCAGTTTCATAGACCTCATAGCATGCATTCTGTCCGTTGAGGATATTCTCTGCCGCCTTGGGCGATACGCCCTTGACGAAATAATCGTTTGCCAGGACCGGCAGCCACGAAACCGCTCCGTCGAGCATCGACGTATCAACATACTGACCGACGCCGTTCTGCTTTACGCCCATGAGCGCAATGAGAATACCTATGGCCGCATACAGTGCGCCGCCGCCGATATCAGCGATCTGAACGCCGGGGATGGTCGGTGTCTGTCCCTTGCGGGCTGTAAGGCCGAGGATGCCTGCGTAGCTTATATAGTTAAGGTCATGCCCCGAGGTCAGGCGATACGGGCCGGTCTGGCCGTAGCCTGACAGGGAGCAGTAAACTATCTTCGGATTTATGGCCTTTATCGTTTCGTAATCAACGCCCAGCTTTTTCACAACACCGGGGCGATACTGCTCAAGTACAACATCTGCGTCTTTGGCAAGCTTATAGAATATTTCCTTGCCCTCATCGCTTTTGAGGTTCAGGGTTATGCTTTTCTTATTGCGGTTGACCTGGAAAAAGGCTCCGCCCGTGTCGCCGATCTTGGGAACGCCGCCGCGGAAGAGGTCGCCGCCCTTGACAGCTTCAACTTTGATGACCTCTGCGCCGAAGTCGGCAAGGATCATCGAGCAGAACGGGCCGGGAAGCATTGTGCTCAGGTCAAGAATTTTTATACCTTCAAGCGGTAATGCCATTAGAGCACCTCCTTGCACTTATCGAGGGATCTGAAGAGATCCCCCTTTTATAGTTCTTACTTCTTTTTGCCAAGGCCGATCGCCTTTGCGATGATGCCGAGCTGAACCTCGGAGGTTCCTGCCATCAGGCGATAGTGACGGGTATCGACGAACTGACGTGCGATTGCGTTCTCGCGCAGGATGCCGGGGCCTCCCCAGATCTGTACGCCGAGGTCGGAGATCTTGTATGCAAGCTCGCTGGTTGCGTACTTTGCAATGGAGACCTGAGTGTTGACGCTCTCGCCTGCCATAAACAGAAGGGTCAGGTGCTCAACATAGCTTCTAGCCTGGTCAAGCTCTGCTGCTGCCTTTGCTATCTCAAACTGCCAGTGCTGATATGCGCCGAGGGGCTTGCCGGCAACAAGGCGCTCGTTTGCACGCTGCACGCACAGCTCAAATGCATACTCGGCCATGCCGAGGGTACCCCAGGAGCCCATAAGGCGCTCTTTCTCGAGGTGCTGCATAAGGTAGTAGAAGCCGCGGTTTTCCTCGCCGAGCAGATTCTCTTCGGGAACAACGACATCGTGGAAGATGTACTCGGATGTATCCTGAGAGTTCAGGCCGATCTTGTTGAGCAGCTTGCGCTCGAAGCCCGGTGCGTCGGTTGGGATGATGAGAAGGCTGATGCCCTTGTGAGGCTTCTCGGCATTGGGATTGGTGACGACCGCGACAATCGCATAGTCGGAAACCATACCGTTGGAGATATAAATTTTTCCGCCGTTTACGATGTAATTGCCCTTGCCGTCCTTGACTGCGCTGGTTTCAATGTGAGCAAGGTCGGAACCGTGCTCTGCCTCGGTCATGCAGATGCAGATGCAGGTATCGCCGGATGCAACGCCGGGCAGATATTTTGCTTTCTGCTCCTCGGTGCCGTGTGCATAGATATAAGGTGCAACGGTATCGCTGCTAAGACGGGTCAGGACGCCGTTAAGGCCGCGCTTATTAAGTTCCTCGCCATATACGATGGAATAGAGCATATCAAGCTCTCTGCCGCCATACTTCTTGTCGAGCCACAGGCAGCCGTAGCCTGCATCGCCGAATTTTTTGAAGGTCTCCTTGCCGACGGAATGGTTCTTCTCCATGTCCATGTAGTAGGGAACGATCTCTCTGTCGAGGAATTCGCCAAACTCTTTACGGAATGCTTCATGCTCCTCGGTGAAGGGCAGAAGAGATTTTTTAGGTAAGCTTTGCATTTGTATTCTCCTTTCAGATACTTTTTATTTCGCCGCTCTGCGAGCAGAGCACATTACTTATTTATTTTTTCCTTATTAAATGCTTTTACAAGCTGCTGGTTGCGGTTTTCGATCTTTATCGCGGTATCGAGATCGCCGACCGATTCCATCATGTTCAGAAGCTGCTTGCTGTATTGCAGCGCTTCGGATGAGTATCCTGCGAGAACTCGTGCCTTTTCCATGGCCGCATTGTCAAGCTCGGAAAGCGGATAGCAGCCGGATGCATAGCCAAGGGACATTGCCTCGTCAGCGAACATATACCTGCCCGTGAGCAGAATATCCCGCGCAACGCCGTCGCCTATCAGCCGCGGCAGCATGTAAGCGCAGCCGAGATCTCCGCAGCTCATGCTCATTTTAAGAAGTGGGCACGAAAATTTGACGTCATCCGCAATAAGACGTATATCCGACGCCATGGTGAGGAAGAAGCCGCCTCCTACCGCATACCCATGTGCCGCAGTTATGATTATCTGCTTTGCCTCGTGAACCGAAACAATAAGCTCACGCAGCTCCTCCTGAAACGCTAAAGACTTTTCAACGCTGTCACGGTCGCCCTCGCCGGGGAACAGACTGTTAAAGTCTGCTCCCGTGCAGAAGGCTCTGTCCCCTTCTCCGCGGATGATGAGAACCTTTGTCTCATCATCCGTTTTGAGGAGCTGGAAGAAGTGCAGCATATCGTTGAACACTTCGCGCGACCACGAGTTGAGCTTTTCCGGCCGGATGAAGCTCATCACGGCTATTCCAGGCTCGGGCTGCTCAACGCGAATGTACTTGTAATCGTACATGATCAATTACAGAAGGCCGAGTGCCATCCAGAGAGGCACACTGCAGGTCATTGCGATGAGGTTGATGATGCAGTAAGCGTAAGAGCCCTTGGATGCGGTTGCAAAGTCGAGGGAAGGATCGCACATCTTGATAAGGCCTGCGGATGCGGGGTTCTGGTAAGCAACGTTCCAGCAGGTACCGGAAACCCAGGAGGTAAATACGAGGACAAAGATGTTTATTCCGTGCGCCTCAAGCAGCGAGCCGAAGATTGCTATCATGACTGCCATGCAGCAGGACTGGGAGACGATAACGAAACGAAGCAGATAGGTGATGATGCACAGGCAGGGGATGAATATCCAGGGGCTGCTCATGATGGGAGCGAGGATGGGGCCGAGGATGCCGGCGAGCCAGGTGCTCACGCCGAGGGATGCCATAAGGCCTGCAACGGAGAGAACGCCGCCGACGAAGATGGTGATGGTCCACATGCCCTTTGCGCCGACCTCGGGAGGAGTGATCAGACCACATGCGATGAATGCAACGTCTGCGAGAATTGCGACCATGCCTGCGTCAATTTTGTGAGTGGACTGAGTAAGCCAGAGGATAAGTGCTACGAGAACAATGATGATGCCCTGCTTTTCCTTGGTGCTGAGCTTGCCGAGAGCCTTGTAAGAGTCCTTGATGAATTCAACATTTGCTGCCTTCTGAGTATCGGTGGGCTTGCAGAATACAAGGCAGAACACATAGACAAGAACTATGCAGACTACATACCATACGCATGCGCGGACAAACCACTGGCCCCAGGAAACGCTCTCGCCGACGAAGCCGAGCATAAGAGCAACATAGACAGAACCGGAAACGAAAGCCATGCCGAGCTGGTTGGTGCCCATGAAGTTTGCAAACCACAGGCCGAGAGACTGCTTGGAGTTGCGCTCTGCGCCGGACGCCTCACATACCTGGTTGACAAACGGAGCCATCATGGAAGTCTTTGCAGTGGAGGAAGGGATAATGGGGCTCATGATAACGCCGGAAAGAAGCATTGCAGTTACCTGACCTGCATAGGTTCCGGGGAAGCGGGTCAGCACCCACAGCGCCAGGCGCTTCATAAAGCCGCTGTTGTTGATGCCTATCGACATGATAAACACGCCGATGCAGAGCCATACGGTGCTGGATGCAAAGTTTGAAGTAACTTCGGCAACCGTTGCAACTTTAAGCGCAACGAGCACTGCCATCGTGCACAGGACCGCCGCCCAGTCGGGGATCGCACGGGAAATGATAAGTACGAGCATGAATACAAAGCAGCCGAGATACTGCCACGCTGCGCGGCTCATTGCCTCGGTTTCTGCCGGGAGATAGGCTATGAGCAGAAGCGCTGCGATCGCAACTACGAATCCAAGAAGTGTCCTTTTTGTGTTCTTTGACATTTTAATCTTCTCCTCTGTTTTTTGTTTATTAATTAATTAACATTTGCTGGTTAATTAAATCCTATTGTTCCTTCTTCTGGTCATCGAATGCATGCTCAAGATACAGCTTCTTGACCATTTTTCTGTCGGGCTTGCGATTTTTGGTTTTGGGGAGCATGTCCATGACGTAATACTCCTTAGGAACCTTGAAGCGCGAAAGCTTTTCGCGGCAAACTCTCTCTACCTCGTTGAGGTCTACTGTTTTGCCGGCAATCGGCTGAACGAATATCGCAGGCACCTCGCCTCTGCGCTCGTTCGGAACGCCTATCGCTATTGCGTCGGCTACGTTCTCTGCGGTTATGGCAACCGCCTCGAGCTCACTGGGAAACACGTTAAAGCCGCCGGTGATAATAAGGTCCTTCTTGCGGTCGCAGATTATAAGGAAGCCCTCCTCGTCAATGCGGCCTATATCGCCGGTGTAGAGCCAACCGTTGCGCAGCATTTTTGCCGTTTCCTCGGGATTATTCCAATATTCGTGCATCACGCACTCGCCTCGGCAGATGATCTCGCCGGGCTGACCGTCCTCCACTACCTCAGTGCCGGTTTCCTGGTCTACGATGAGGTATTCAATGTTGGGATTTACAACGCCGACGGTACCGACCTTGCGGTGGTCATGGCCATTGATGGTTATTGTGTTGACGGTTTCGGTCATACCGTAGCCCTCGGTGATAACTGCGCCTGTCAGCTCCTCGACTCGCCTTATTACGTCAACAGGCAGCGGAGCCGAGCCGCAGGTTATGACCTTCAGCGAGCTTATATCGTATTTCTGATATTCCTCGTGGGTAGCTATAAGCTTCATCCACAGCGGAACGCTCGGCCAAACGGTAGGACGGTATTTTTCGATCACCCGGAGTATCTCGTCCAGGCTTTCCGCAAAGAATATCGTTCCTCCCATGGTGAGGTTTACGACGATGCCCTGGCCGAAGCCGAATGCGTGGGACATTCCAAGCGCGATTATGACCATGTAGTTTTCATAGTCATTGTCGTTAAGGAAGGGTCTGAAATACTGCACCTGAGCCATTGCCTTGGCAACAAATGCGTGGTTTGTCTGGCAGCAGCCCTTTAAAACTCCCGTAGTACCGCCGGTGTACTGCAATATTGCAATATCCTCGGGTGAAATGCTGATATCCGGCTCGGATGCGTCATCGGAGATTATGCTCTCCCATGCGCCGAGCTCATCCCAGCGGTTTTCCTTTTCGAGCGCCGGACAGAACACCATGTGCTCAACTCCGGCTTTATCGTCTTTAAGGGCCTGCACGACTGCATCTGCGCCGTCGGAGTCGGTTATGACCATTTTGGGTGTGCAGTCTTTAATTCTGCGGATGATCTCATCAGCAGTGGAACGTGGATTTGTGTTTACCATTATGATGCCTGTTTTGAAGCAGGCATGTGCCAGCGCAACGAACTCAAAGCCGTTAGAGACATATGTTATAACTCTGTCGCCCTTTTTAAGTCCTTTTGCGAGAAAGCCGTTTGCGATTTTTGCTGCAAGCGTATTGCACTCGACATAGCTCATCTTCGTGCCGCGGCTGATAACATAGGTCTTGTCGGGATGTTCGCTAACTCTTTTGAGGAACAGCTCCTTACAGGAAACATCGGGGATCGGAAAATCATAAACAACACAGGGGTCTTTGATCTTGTCCCACTTTTCTCTGTACCGAACCAGAGCTTCCTCAAAGCTCTTGTTTTGCAGCTGATTCATTTCTCATATCCTCTAAGCATTTTAACTTTTTATTTTTCCTTACCCGCCTCCGCCCTCAGGCGCCGGAGCTTATCCGGCAGCCCAGGGAGAAGGAAGAGGGGGAGGAGAACACTTGAGCCTCTATTTTGGCTCAGGCGATTTATATGCTTGCGGCCAGCTTGTAAGCAGATTCTACCGCATCCGGAATTCTTGCTACCTTTACCGCATCGCCGATGCAGTCAACGTTTTTGACCTTTCCGACGAGCTGCTCATACATATCATTATTGGGCTTTGCACCGGCTGCTATAACAACGGTGTCTGCCGGGAGGGTCTGACGACCTTCCTCATTTTCGACGACAACACCTTCCTTGGTTATCTCGATGACCTTTGTCTCCTTGAGCATCTTGGTGCCGAGCTGCTTGGTACGTGCGATGATCGACCAGCGGCTGCCGGGGTTGATGTCGGGAGCAAACTTTTTGCCCATCTCGACGATAGCAACGTTGTGGACACCGTGGTTGAGCAACTGCTGGAGCTTCTCATAAGGCTCGGTCTTATAGATCATCATGAATCTTAGCTCATCGGCTGTAAGAGTGCCGATCTCTCCGATGTACATTGCGACCTCGACGCCGACATCACCGCCGCCGACGACAACTACGTTCTTGCCGAGCTCTGCGGTGCCTTCAAATACATCCCATGCATGAACGATGGGAACGCTGGGATCTCTGGGGATCGGGGGGATAGATGCCTTGGAGCCGCATGCAAGAACAACACGATCGTAGTCCTTGCTTGCTGCGATTATATCCTCTGCCGTCGCTTCCTTGTTGAGTATGATCTCAACGCCGAGCTCTCGGCAGGTGCGCTCGAGCCACTGGCCGAAGTAGCGGATATCGTAGCGGCGCGGAGGAGTTGCTGCATACAGCGACAGGCCGATCGTGCGGTTGCGCTTCTCCCAAATAGTGACCTTATGGCCGCGAAGCGCTGCAACACGGGCAAATTCCATGCCGGAGGGACCTGCACCGATAACGAGGATCTTTTCGGGATGCTCGCTCTTCTTCTCGGTGGGCATAAGGCCGTTTTCGTCCTCAAGCTCTTCCTCGCGGTTGCACTCGTAGTTGCCAATGCAGCCGATGGGCTTGCTGGCCATTGCCATGTCGAGGCACTTTGCATTGCAGCCGACGCATGGACGGATGGTTGATGCCTTGCCGGCCTCGGCCTTGTTAACAACGTCGGGATCTGCCAGGAACGGGCGGCCCATTACGATGGCGTCGAAGTCGCCGCGATCGACGAGCTCTTCGGCCTTTTCTATGTTCATACGCATGCCCTGTGCTACGGGAGCCTTTACGCGAGCCTTGATCTGGCGGCCGAGGTATGCCCATGCGCCGTGGGGAACTTCCATGGTGATAAGGGGAACTGCCGACTCGTGCCAGCCTGCGGTGATCGAGAAGCCGTCAACATAGCCGGTTTTGTCAAGCAGCTCGCAGATCTCTGCGATATCGTCGCCGTTGCAGCCGCCGTCC
>ERZ779885.396-NODE-396-length-49701-cov-6.688233_pt1 | contig 49701 bp, 40 predicted proteins | sample MGYA00511554_ERZ779885 | MGnify/ENA primary metagenome ERZ779885 (study PRJEB29588, sample SAMEA2160998) | human gut metagenome | biome: human gut; feature: human-associated habitat; material: faeces | place: Denmark | collected 2008/2010 ... | reverse complement strand
CGCCGCGGCAGCGGCGCCTTCCTTCACTTTTTAGCTTTTTTTATGATAGCCGGGATCTGATCCGCTTGATCGGTCACAAGAGACAGCATGACCTGATAGACAAGCTCCGGCGATTGATGAAAATTACGCTTAATCATATCCGCCTGACTCTGATCGGGAGCATACAGGCTGAACCGCATCAATTCGACCTCGCCGCCGGAAACATGACATGTCACCATATAACCCGCAGGGATTTCCTCAATCTCCACTCTGTTTTCCTTTTCACGCTTTGCACGTGCAAGCAGGTTCAGGGCGGCGGCAACCGCCTTTCTGCGTACGGAAAAGGGCAAGGCCGTATCGAGCTGCCGCGCAATCATTTGTCCCTGGCGTGTAGCGGTATAGACCGGCTCGTCGCCGGCACACTGAAGATTACCGTTCTCCGTAAGCTCCGAGAGGGAATCTGTCACCTCAAAATAATTGGCAAAACCATTTTCCTGCATAATAGAAAGGATATCTTCACGGGAAAGCGGCGCGGAGACACTCGTCAGCAAATAACAGATCAGGATCCGGATCTCATCTTTGCTGCGAAGCCCGCCGGGCTCAATACCGCCTGTAAACGCGTCAAACTCCATTACAGCAGCCCCTCCCTTCCTCGCCGGATACAAACCCACTCGATTATTGTAGCACAAACGAAAGGGGCTTTCAAGCACAGCACCTATTTTTCCGGGCGATCCAGCTGCTGTGCATACCGCAGCAGCTCCTCCTTCTCCTCCGGAAGCAGCACACGAAAATATCCGATAAGCGTAATCTCTTCCGGGCTGAGCTCGTAAATGTGGCTCGTGTTCTTTTTCTGAATCGGAAGTTTGGCTGAATCGGCTACGAAAGAACCGCTTTTCTCCTCCTCCAGAAGCTCTGAGACAGAGACGTTAAAAATTTTAGCAAGCTTCACCAATGTGGGAAGATCCGGAGAGGATTTTCCAATTTCATAATATGTGTAAGTGGAGCGAGCACAATTCAAAATTTCAGAAACCTGCTGTTGCGTATATCCACTTTTTACGCGAAGTTCCCGCAGCTTTTTCATCAGTTGAAGTTTGGGCAGCAATCGATTCTCCTCCTCCAAATCACTTGTCTCAAAAAGCTATTGGGATATTGAGTCTGTACGTCTCCATATCACTCGAGCACAAACAAATTATCTTGTCGATGCAGGCAGATACTTGCGTTCCATTGCCTCTTTTTCCCGCATGATGACTTTTTCTAAACCTATCTTACCCGAGGGAGGATATGGGCAGACTTATTTCGTCAAAAATATTCACCAGACAGAGGCAGTGTTCCCAAAATAATTTTAAATAATCAGAAAGAAGCCCTTGACAACTCTTCGCTCTTTCGATATAATAATCAAGTCGTTTGACAGATGCTGGCATAGCTCAGTCGGTAGAGCAGCTGATTCGTAATCAGCAGGTCGTGTGTTCGAGTCACATTGCCAGCTCCAAGCAAAAACCGCACAGGAAAGCCGTTTGAAAGCTTTCTGTGCGGTTTTTATTTGTGTCTCAAATGAGAATTTGTTAGTAATTTGTTAGCAACCGCGCAATTCTTTAAATTAAATTGTGCTTTCAATCTTAAACTCGAAGAATTAATATCACAGGAAATTTCGACACAGGAGAGAGGGTTCCTATTTTTATTGCGGGTCAAAAATTGAGCCGCAATATAGCGACGTAGATTTTGACCCAGTCAGAAAAATAAAATCACCGGAGAGGAAGGGCTTTCCCTTTTCTCCGGTGATTTTGCGTGCCCTCACAGTACTTGTTCCATAAAATTTCCCATCTTTTCCGCTGCACTCTCCTGCATCTGGCGGGTAGCGTGTGTGTACGTGCGTAGAGTGAAGCCTGCGTCATAGTGGCCAAGCATGTTGGACACTGTTTTCACGTCCACGCCGTTTTGCAGAGCAATGGTCGCGAACGTGTGACGAAGATCGTGGAAACGGATGTGGGGTAATCCTGCGTCCTTCAGAATCTTCTTGTGGAGATTCACTATGGAATCCGGGTGGTACATCCTGCCGGTCTTGGGGGATGGGAACATGTAGGGGTTGTTTTGATGCTTGCTGTGTTCTTCGAGCAGGAGATCGACGGCCGTCTGTGGGATGGAGATTTCACGGATAGAATTTTCTGTCTTCGGCCTGCGGATCTCCAGTTCCCCTTCCCCATTCCAGCCCGCCTGCTTGCTCACGGAGATGGTGCGGCGTTCGATGTTCAAGTCGGACCAAAGCAAAGCTGTCAGCTCTCCTTTACGGATTCCCGTGACCAGTTCCAGGTAGAACATTGCCAGAACGCCATACTTTTCTGCTGCGTTCAGGTAGGCTTTCATGTCCTCTGGAGGAAGAATCTTCATCTCCTGCTTTTCCAACTTGGGAACGATGCAGTCCTCTGCTGGGTTCCGAAGGATCAAGCGTTCCTTCATTGCGCGGTCGAGAGCGAGATGCAGCATGCGGTGTGTTCCCCGAATGGTACTGCTGCTCAGTCCTGGGTTGGTCTTTTTCTGTATGGCCCGTTCCCTGCCGTTCTCCTGCAAGTCCTTGTAGAGCTTCTGGATGTCCCTGCCGGTGAGCTTGTTCAGCTTGATGTTACCGATGCGGGGAATCGTGTAATGCTCGATGCTTCGCTGGTAATAATCCGCTGTGGAGGGACGAACGTGCGGCTTGGAATACAGCTCAAACCAGAACCGCAGCCACTCCGCTACGGTGTACTCGTTGGTGCGGGAGACGTCCAGCCGTTTGCTTTCCTCTATCGCACGGGCCAGCTTTTCCTTGACCTCTGCCTGTGTCTTTCCCAGCACGTTCTTGCTAATCCACTTGCCGCTCTCGGAATTGTACCCGGCTGTGTAGCGTCCCTCCCAGCGTCCGTCTGCACGTTTGCGGATGCTGCCTTCGCCGTTAGCGCGTCGTTTTGCCATGTGGATTTTCCTCCTTCCTATTGATATAACTGTCGTCCTTGCTCATCCCATCTGCTCCTCGTCGAAGGAATACGGACCGTCCGCCCACAACTCCTGTGCCATTCCCCATGCCAGTTTGAAGCCGGTAGTAAAACTGACCAGCGAGGTTTCCTCGCGCAGAAGAACCAGCGCGTCCACCAGCTGCAGAAGTTTGCTTTGCTCGGGTTTGTCCATCTTTTCCCGGAGCTCGGCGTGGAGCTGATCGATTTCTTCGCGCAGCTCTGTGCAGTCTGGTCGGTGGAAGAAGCGGTGGTGCAGGGCTTTCATGTAGTCGTTCATGGTATGCTGTCCTCCTTTCCAGGACACACAATACCGAAAACGAATGGGAATAGCTAGGGCAACTGCGGAGAGTTATCAGAAATTTCATAGTTCAAAATGGCTTTTCTTTGTTTTCTGCGGTGCAGATTTTACGCAGGGACTATGCCGGAAAGGATAAGCAGCAACAGAGTTTCATGCGGCAACTTTCATTTTGGAGCCTATTCAGTAAGGCTCTGCACATAAAGCTACTACTCTCCTTGAAAATGGGTATCATATTGTTAACATCACAGTATTCCGCCGTGAAAACATCGGATAAAATAATTGGTTAGGTTCGCAAACAATGATACAAAATGGCAATGTTCAGCGACTATGCCGCTGAAAGCATCGGCCTCCGGCCCGCGCGGTAAACCGTTGAACTGAAATTCTGTTCATGCGGCTATACAAAACCAATTTTATAGCGTACCATATCCTTATAGCGTTTATCTCGACGAATACTTATCCAAAAAAGCAGGCTGAAAATGTGAACCAGCAACATCAACAACCAAAGCGACTAAAGCAGAAAGGCCCCAGGGAATTCCCCCGAGGCCTTCTATGATTTCAGATGCCAGATAAGGAATAATCAGAATTACAAGCGGATATTCGCCTTAATGGAGCCGAAAATCTCTGGGCGTATACACACTCACGCCGGAATTAGAACTGCAGAATTTATCGTAGGAATACGTTGCCACCTGGATTCCATTGCGATTGTCCACGTTACACTCATACACCGTCACGCCGTTGGCGTCACTGGAGAGGAAAATCATGGAGTGGGAGCCGCCATGGCTCCGCCGCACCTGGATAAAATCACCGGCTCTGGCTTTGGAAAAAAGGCTACTCACCTTACCAGCGCTGTCCGAAGAAAGCCCAGTGAGGCTACCCACCAGAGAGGTGTTGCTGGAGGAAATACTGATCTGATAATTGTTTGGCTTGCTCTTGGTGGAGCCGATGTTATACCCAAACAGGATCATATGCACTTTTTTGGCAAACCCCTTACACTGTTCATTCGCGAACGCGCCGGTATACCTGGTTCCGGTCTTGTAAACTCCATTCCCGTAGCTGCCGTTGGCCATAGCCTTGAGCCGGTCATAGATCTGCTGCTCAGCGCTCGATTGGGCAGAGGAACCAGAGGACGGGATGGAGGTGGAGAGGTACTGCATGGAGAGATAACCAGTGGTGGAGTTGACCTGAACCTTGGCCCAGCCGTTGCTGGTACTCAGGACGGACACCGCCGTGCCGTAGGACAGCTTGCCCAGAATACTGCCGGAGGTGGAGGGCGTTGCCCTCAGGTTTAGACGATTATTAGGGTCAGAGGTGACGACATACATGGTGCTGGTCTGAGAGGCGGAGGCGATCCGAGTAGTGGCGTTGCGGTTCTCGGACCGGCCATACTGGATATAATGGCGGAGGTATTCCCAATTATCGGAAGAACTGGTTCCAAATGCCGCCCGCAAATCTGAATAATTATCTTTGTAGATCTGCACGCTGAACTCAGCGCTGCCTTGGCGGCCTTCGGCAATGCCATAGGTCAGAAAGTGGTTGAGAGCTGCCTCATAGTTGTTGCCGAATGCGGCCTTCAGGTCACTGTAGCAATTCAGATACCAAGCCGCGTCGAACACGATGCTAGGGCGGCGCCCCTCCCGGGCGCCGAAGTCGTCAAAATGGCGGCGCAGAGAGGTCTTGGATGTACCGTACACACGCACAACATCACTATTGTTGGCCATGTAATAGTCAGGATCAAAGATGGCTGCAAGGATAGTACTCCTAGAGGCCGCGCTGGCCGGAACCGTAAGCACTGGCAGAAGACAGGCGACCAAGAGCGTGAGGGTCAAGACGAACGTAAGGGCGCGGGCAGAAGCGGTTTTGATAATCTGAGTCATAAATTCTTCTCCTTTCTTGGTTGGACGGATAGGTGATTTGCTGGGATGTACGCATTGTAACAAATCGCCAAATGAGTAAAAAGAACACTGAAATTGTTTTTGGTTTTTTGGTTCAAAGTCGGGCGGAGAGTGTCAGCCACGGTCCGCTTGTTTGAACCGTTGAACCGAAATACTGCTCATACATCTATACAAAAACAATTGCCAGGCGTACAATATCCTTATCCAAACATTAGAAGGAAGGAATTAATATGGACTCGATCACCCACTACATGTACCTGATGCGCCAGAGGCCTGAGCTATTTGTCCAGTCCACGCACATTCCTCTGTGTCTGGAAGAGAAAACGCTCCGAGCCTTCGCCGCCTGCTCCGGAAAACCGGTAGGGGTGGTGTATGATAACTCCCCCTACTATATGGTACTGGCTGATCTGTGCGTGGGGGCGTCCGGACGCCTGTACACCTACGCACGAGTCGTCTACCCCCACAGTGACAGCAATGGCGTGGTGGTCATCCCCCGAATGGGAGAACGCTTCGGGCTGTTGTCCATTTTCCGCCACCCGCCCCGGGCGGAGAGCGGCGGCGAATTTCCTCGCGGATTTGCCGAAAACCTTACACCTGCGGAGAACGCCATCAAAGAGCTGTGGGAGGAGATCGGCGCCAGAGTTCCCCCGGAATCCCTGGTCTATCTGGGTGATATCCAGTCGGATACCGGGCTGAGTGCCGGACGAGTACAGGTTTTTCTGGCTCGAGTGGAGATGGCCACCGTCCCCACAGACAATGGCGAGGGTATTCATGGCCTGCACTGGCTGACAGAAGACGAACTCCGGGCACGAATCTCCGACGGAACCCTCACCGACGGCCTTACACTGGCCGCCTACTCCCGCTATCTCTGTGCTTTCGGAGCGGACAACCGTGCCGTGGAGAGGAGGCGTGAGAAGTGAAAAATGAAGATCTTTCTTCAGATTTGCTTCGGGAATTCCGTCAGCAGATCGCGATGCACGATGAAAGAAAGAAGGGGTACGCCGGAGCCTTTGATCTCTCACCCAAATTTAGATGGAGCGTGTGGACCCGGAAACAGCTCCGCGAGGCGCCTGATCCACCAGGACTCCCCTGTTCTCCGGATGAGTTGAGGGATCTGACCCAGCTTCCGGAGGAGACGTTGGGTTGGCTGTATGAAGTGTGCGGAAAAAAGTTGCGAAAAACCCGGCAGAACCCGGCATTTGCCTCCCATCTGAAGCGCCTGCGCGGCGCAATTCAGCTCTACTTCGAGTTAATCCTCCAAAAAAACATTCCTATTCCCAACCAACCGGCCGAAGGGCTTTGTCAAGAAGGTCCCTTCTGCTTTTTCCATCTTCTCCACACTTGGGCCCAGTCCATTGGTACGGGAAGTGCGGATGAAGAAAAACGTCTAATCAGAATGCTGCTGACGATTTCTCCGGACCAGAAGATATCCGCACTCTCTATTCTCCAGGGTACCTGGGAGGAACAGTTCCTGCCAGGCACCCTGCTTCCAGTCTCAGACGCGCAAATTCTGCAAAAATGCCTCTTCACAGTGGCGCAGGAATCTAAAAGCTGGGATTTTGATCTTCGAAAACGCTATTTTACCAGCTTCGGTGCATCTCCGGAAACCCTTTCCCGCATGCTTGCCCAGCTGCCCGCTCAAGCGCCTCCGGAGCTAGAGCAAGAGTATGAGGTTCTGAACAGCCTATCCCGCTATTGGACCGTCCTATATCCCCAAAGGAGCCGAGAGTCCTATCAGGGCAAACTCTGCTTCCTTCAGACCCTCTTTTCCCTCCTGGCAGGTTCATTGGGCCCGGAGCGGTTGCACCGCCTCCCGGCATGTGAACCCCGGGACGATATGGTGGGAAAGTTTCTCTCCGCTCTGAGCCAGGCGGAGGCCCCTCTAGCTCCGCCGCTGGTTCAGATGATCCGGTCCCAGAATCGGTATGCGGATGTGCTGTATTCGCGTGCGCCTTCAGACAGCGGGTGGAATTGGACCCGTGACGACGTGGCCTGTGCCCGCAACAACCCTGTCGTCCTGCAGCAGCTGTTTCTGCTGTGCGGAGAAGGACGAACGGTCTTTCGGCGCACCTGGTCTTCTCAGGACAGCCCCTCAGGCCGTACGCGCACCCAGGCCGCCCAAGCCCTTCTCCAACTGACACTGGACGTGGTAGAGCAGCGTACTCACATTCCGGAGAACACGCCCACCCGGCGTGACGCAGATGCGCTCCTCATCCAGCTGCTGGCGTGCTACCGCGATTCGGAATTGCGTTCCTATTTGATTCGACTGCAAAATCCAGGCTGGGCCCAACTGGAGGAACTGGCAGCACAGGAGGGAATGGAGGCTCTCGCCCAGACCATGATCCAGATCAGCAACGTCTCTCAGGACTATATTCACATCCTGCGTCTTGCCCAGGACCTGGACAGCCTGGAGTCCACCGATAAATTGACCCTCGCTGCGCTGGCGGACGACGCAGAGCAGCGTCTGGAGCTCTGCCGTGAGGGGATCGATACAATGGCGGACACCGGAGATATCCACCCGACGTCGCTTACGCTGTGCTCTGCTAAGGAGATGCCCCTCTGCCCAGTTTGGGACGGACAGCCCGACCACGACTATATGCGCCCCTATGTGTCCAGCGCCTTTGACTCTCTGCGAGGCTTCGGCGCAGCGGAAATCCAGCTTCAACTGGCATCCATCCTGCTCCGTTCCGGCCAGGTAATCCTGACGCCACCCCAGCTGGCGGACAATCCCTATCTGTTGGAGCTTGCACTGCACAACGCCGCCTTTCTGGAGCTGCTCCGCTGCGGCAGCGTAACCCTTTCCTTTTTCCGCTCCTACTCCTCGCTGCGGGAGTACGCCATACAATCTCTGGAGGATGATTCGTTTCGCTTCAGCGGATACCGCGTCTTTCAGGGGGACGAGGAGACTGAGCGCAAATACCTGCGCTTTTGTATGGCGTCCTACCTGCGTGCCAGCGACGAAAATGGCAGAAAGGCGGCCCTGCGCAAGGCTCCCTTTGAGTTCTGGACGGCACTGAGCCAGTACGGCAGCGCCATCCGTCTGGTGGATGAAGCTCTGGAACAGCAGTACTGCGGCGGGAGTTTTGGAACGCTGAACCGCCTGTTCCACCAGGTCTCCGGGTGGCGAAAAGACTGTCTGCGGTCGGGACTTCTGGCACGGATCGAGGCCTACCTGCGAAGATTGCCCCACCATCCGGAACTGATGGCGCTCCACCAATTTCTGATGAAGATGCTGCCGCCAAATGCAACCCGCAGCGTTATATATAAGGCCCTGGACGAGAGCGGACAGCAGGGATGGGACAAGTCGGCAGTAGAAGCATATCGCACTGTGGCCGATTGGATGTATTTTGAGGAAAACAGCACCTGTATTACCCCCTTTAAAGAACACCGGGTGGAACAGAAGTTTCAGGATCTGGTTCCGACGAACCAGCAGAATGAGAAACTATCTTTCCACATTTCTTACAAGCAGACATCCTCCGAGCCTGGCTCATCTATGCTGGACCTGGAAGATATTGTACGTTTTGTCCGCGAATCCCGGAAATGGGTTGCTAACAATCACGATGCGTCTTCCGCCGCCGCCATTCTTTGGGGCACGTTAGATCAGGACCGCTCAGTCCGAATCACTCAATCTCAGTCCGGTATTTGTTACTTAGAGCATCTAGCATTAAAGGTAGCAAGTGCAGAATGTGAACATGTACTCCTCCAAGAGGTGGGCGAACATGGAAACTTTGTACAGATGGAGCACCGAGATTGACATATCATTTACATCTACTGATGAGACCCTTTTGGAAACGTCATAGTTGTCCCTGCTATACCGGTAAGGCAGGGACGGACTATTTGGCGGAGTTTGGTAGGATTGTGGATGGTATGATGAACACCGCTATATCGTGAACGACGAACGCTCCGGAGATTTTAAGCGGCATGACTATGTTACTGGAATTCATGAAGTTGGTTTTCCACCCGACGAAGTGGAAGCTGACCTTACCGAATTGGTTACGGAGGTGAATACCATTGGTTCAAAATCTCCTCTGAAAGCCGGCGCATACTTTCATGCCCGCTTCGAAAACATTCATCCCTTTGCCGACGGCAATGGACGTGTCGGACGTACATTACTGAACTACTGGTTGATGATCAACGATTATCCACCGATGCTTATCTACGAAGAGGATCGACGTGCCTATTATGATGCGCTGCAGGCCTATGATGAACGAGAAGATCTGGAACCACTGACACTATTTTTACAGCAGGAAACTGTAAGAACCTGGGAGCGAACCATGGGACTTGATAGTCAAATCACTCCTCAGCGTAAAGGGCTCGACTTTTTTATGCAGTAGTAATTTCATTATGCTCTCCGCTTTGATCAGCGGGGAGCATTTTCTTTTCGAATAATATGCACCATCCCCGTTATGACCCCTCATAAATGGCTTAAAACGGGCATTTCTGCACCGTTTGATCCCCGACTTGACCCCAGCGCCAAAAATCTGACCCCCGCGTAAACGTTTCCCGACCCGCATTGCGGGGCGGTGTGAGCCGCGCGGAGGGTGCTATTTGGCCCCCGCGCTTTATCCTGCACCGTTTTCATCCCCTCGGTTCACCTGCCTTTTCTTTTGTCCCCGGGAGCGCCTCCGAAAGCGGGTCAAATTCGCCTTCTAAGCCCGAGGGGGTAAGTTCCCTGCATCCTCCCCCAAAGGCGTACACAGGGCATTCTGGGGGATTTTACGGGCTGATTCTGCGAGGCGTGCCATCGCCTTCTGACGAGCAGCATCCTCCTCCAGTTTCAGGAACTGCCGCTCGCAGAACAATTTGATTGCTGCCTGGATTGGACAGATGGTGTAGAGCAGGTTTCCGTTGAGCGGTCTGCCGTCCTTGCTCCGTATCATGGTCTGCTCGGTACGGATGAGACCCTTCTCCTCCAACTGCCTCACATACTTTGCCACTGTATTTTCACTCATGCCGATCGCATGTCCGATGGTTTTGTAGCTGGGCCAGCACTGGTAGGTTTCCCGGTTCTCACACCGGAGCAGATAGGTGTAGAGGGAGATCTCACGATAATCCAGACCGACGTTGAATATCTCGTTGGGTACCATAAAATAGTTTTTGTTGGGATCGCGTTTGGGCCACTGTTGAAACTTCATATCGCACCTTCTGTCCTCTCTCCGTTTGTTACACGAACATACTCATTAGGACATAAACATCACCTCACCACGGAGCAGCTTTGCATTTCCGACAGACTGCTTTTTCAAAATATCCTCTCACTACTTATCCGAGCTATATAGCAGTCTGACATAAAATTGACACAAAAAGAGCGCCTGCCATTTGGCAGACGCTCTCGTGCTTATACAGGAATATCAAGTTGTTTTGGAGCGCAGACGACAGAGCCCGTCCGCTTCATCCCGCTCTTTCAGCAGCTGCGCCAGCGCGGTGAGGAGTTTCTTTTGCAGATAGTCCACGCTGCCGCGGTTCAGGTGATGGGCTTCTGCGTACTTGCGGATGGAAAGGCCGTTGACAAACCGCTCCCGAAAATAATTCTGGTATGGAGCCAGCACTGTTATCAAGGCACTGTCCAGGAACTGCAAGTCCTCTTTCAGTTTGGCGAAGTCACTTCGGGTGATGGCGACGAATCTTTTTTCCTTCACGCAGAGGCGATATTTGTTCCGATCAAAGTTGTGGTGCTCACAGAGATCTTTTGCGTATGCGTAGTAGGTAGGAGACTGCTGGTACTCACGGGAGTCGTATGATTCATCCGGCTGTGGTCGCTGCCGTTTACGAATCGGCCCACGGAATCCATCTTCCGTCAGCCGCTCCACAGCTTCCGCGGAGATTTTCATGTTAACCAGTCGTTTGTACTTGGCTTTCTGTTCACCGTTCACTTCGACAAAGGAGCAGAAGGATTTTTTGCTGGAGGTGTAGTACTTGGGGACAGCCGCAAAGGGGTAGGCAGTCCAGATGACCGTCTCTTCGCCGGTGTCAGCGTCGGTAGCCAGAGAGATCACATAGACTACCTTGCCGTCATACCGCCGGTAGTAGCCAGCGCGGATTATTCTGTCTGCCATCGCCGCACCTCCTCGCTTTTTTGTTTTCAGTATAGCGGAGTATGGGATTTCTGTAAGTGAAAGCAGTTTTTATTGTTTACTCCCACGCAGAATTTGAGGGGGCTATTCCCTCTCGTTTGGATTGTAACTGAAAGGAAGATACGGTGATAGACCAGTTCATTGTGTGGTCATTCTATCCGCCAAACGCTTTTCGTAGATTTTCAAGCCGGAAAGGCCAGCGCGTTACATCCTGTATGGAAAAGAAAAGACAACACAATCCAAAACGGACAGCTCTACTTCCAACTCACTCATACCATCTCAAAGTCACTCCACACCCAACGCTTTAAACACCGCATCCTCTGCGCTGTTGTAAAAGATCAGATTGAAGCTGCCAATCAAATCGGCAGGAACCGTCCCCAATTCTGCCGCGGAGGTCATAGGGAGCAACACCTTTTTGGCGCTGCTGTCCAGACAAACCTGCAAAGCATTGGGTAACTCGTCCACCTTGATCATTGTGCCACTGATGCTGATTTCTCCCAGAACAGCGGTGGAGCTTAGCACTGGCCTGCCAAGAGCGATCGAACACAGAGCGATCAATGTCGGAAGCGCCAGCTTGCCTGTCATACCGATTCCTTGGAGATCCTGATAGTTGATGATGTAATCCTTTGTGGATGTGCTGATAGAGCCGCTGATGCGCCCGCCGTTTGCCTTTAAGTAGTTGAATGCGGTGTTGGTGGCTTCCTTTGCATCCCGATCGGAACCAATTCCGGTGCGCTCGAATTTTCCGCTTCCCGGCAGCATCTGACTTTCCAGCCGGAACACGCCGATCATGCCGGACTTTCCCCGGCTCACCGTGTAAACCTGGCCGGGATTGCACAGGCCTTCTGGGATCAGTTTGCCGCCACCCTGCTCCGGCACAGAGACATAATGCTCATCAAAGGTTTCGTTATCCAGATAGGAGAAGTTCACATCGTAGAACTCCATTCCGCCGAGCTTTTTCAGCTGCTCCTTCACCCTGCGGCGCATCTCCAATGCAATCTGGAGAATCTCTTCCAGCTCTTCCTTGTCAAAGACGCCATCGGGATATACCAGCTTGATAAGCCCGCCGACCATTTTCCGAACCGCGATGGTATCGCGCTGGTTGAGGTTCTTTCCCAGGCGGAAATACCGGTCCAGGGCATCGCCATACTGCTCTTTGCGGAGCTCCCGCAGAAACTCGGCCAGGTAATCCGTGATGAATCCATAGTCGTCGGTGAAATGCTCCGGGCGGAACTTAGGAATTTCCCAGCCCGGAAGATAGCAATGGATGCGGTCCAGAAAGGCGGTATCCGTCCCCATTTCCGGTGGAAAGGGGTCAAAGAGGCTGGAGGTTTTCAGCAGGACATCCACGCTCTGGTTGATGTTTCCCACAAACACCATCGAGGCATTTGCGGCCTTTTCCTCTTTGCCGCGGGCAAAGGAACCGGACGCCATGTAGTCCTTCATGATCTGGATGCCGTCCTTATCCTTAAAACGAATACCGGCAACCTCGTCAAAGGCCACACAGTCCCACAGGCCCACCAGACCCATCGTGTGCTTGCCCATATTGTAGAATAGGTTGGCGACCGTGGTCTGGCCACCGGAGACCAGGATGCTGTTCGGGGAAACCTCCTTGTAGAGATGAGATTTGCCGGTGCTGCGCGGCCCCAGCTCGCAGAGATTGAAGTTGTTCTCCACCAACGGCACCATGCGCAGCAGCAGAAGCCACTTTTCCCGATATGTCAGCTGGTTTGGTTCCATGCCGATGGAGCGCAGCAGCACGTCCATCCACTCTTCTTTGGTAAATACCTTACGACCTTTTTTCAATTCGTCAATGTCCACATGAGGCATCTGGATCGGCGTCAGTTTGCGGATACTGATGAAGGATTCGTTTTTCTTTTTTGGTTTTCTGTCCTGAAGGATGACATCCGCTTCCTGTTCGTTGTTGTATTCGAGCTGGACGATACACCAGATGCCTCCGCATAGAAGCCGATCGAACTTTTCCGGGTAATCTTCGGAGATAGGAACGCCGCCAAGGCCCAGATTCGAGAATCTCGCCTCATAGTAATCGTATCTCAAGTTCAGTTCCACCGTTACCTGGTCGATGATGGTCATGGCCCCGCGCTGGCGCAGCCGGGAAAGCACCTTTTCCGACTCGTCTGGCCGCACGTAGTTGTCTGCCAGGATACGCTTGACGGTCTCCACGCCCTTTTGGACGATCTCCTCATCGTCCGTACTGCAATACTGTCCCAGCAGAAATTCCAGAACATAGGTGGGGACGTTTGCCCCTTCTTTGATTTTCTTGGTCAGGTCTTTGCGGACGATCTTTCCGTCAAAATTCTGGCGAAGCTTTTCTTTGATTGCCTCGCGGTTCTCCAGACTCGTTTCAAACTCATCCATTGCTTCTTCCTCCTTGGAGACTTCCTCTCAGAAGAAATTGAAATCATCCACTGCAAAGGCAATGTCGATCTGGAATTCTTCCTTCACCGGAGCTTGTAGCCCGCTCTCATCCGCGATCACCAGGAAATACGCCTGCCGGCTGCTGTACTTCTGGGAGCGCAGGCTGAAATTACAGCGGAAGGTTCGCTCCTGAGCGTTGTCGCTGGTCTTATCGGCAATGATCTTGGCTGTGTCGCTGATCTTCTGACCGTACTCGTCCACAAAGTACACCAGATACTGCGCCGCTTCGCGGTTTCCGCCCACGGCTTCCTTCTGGTAAAAACTCAACGAGAAGATCATGTTGCTGATCTTCCGGCTGGCGGACAGCAGGCGGACCGTCACTGGCTTGGTGTCGATCTTGTCCCGGTTACGCTGGTACGCCTTGTAGGAGTTGCGCAGAAACTGGAATTCCAGCACCGGTACCACCATTTCCTGCAAGCTGATGCCGCCGTGCACGAAGTTGAGGCCGCCGCCCTTTTTCTTGATACGGACATATTCTCTCGACGCGAAAGCCTCATAGCCGGTGTTGCCATCCAGCAGCCGGACCGGCAGCAAATACTTGGGCCGTGCGCCTTCTTGCGTGATCAAATACCGGCGGTCAATCTCCACGTCCTGTTCGCTAGGGGTGGTGCGGTCCACCTTGTTGTCCTCTCCCAGCGGGCTGTAGGTGTAGAGGAAACCGTGGTCTGCGGTGACGAGAATATTGGTTCCGCCAAAATCGTTGACAATGATTCTGGCCAGGTTTTTGATCTGGCTGATGGCCTCCTCGCAGGCGGAAAAGACGGCGCTGTCGGAGGTGTGGCTAGCCTTGTCCACGGTGTCGTGGTAGATATAGACGACGCTCATCCCCTTGACGAGCGCCTGCCGTTCCTGCCGTTTCAGCAGCAGAATGTCTTCGTATTTCAGCGCCACGCTGGCGGGATTTTCCTTTTTCAGCAGCTTGTCCCGGTATCCGGCGTCGGTGGGATCACCGTCAGCCAGCACAGCCAGGGTGCCGTCGGCGCGGGGCTTGACCTCCAGCTTTTTGTGGGGCAGCAGCGCAGCCATGCCATACTTGGTCACGGTAGGGAACAGACTCTCGCAGCTGCCGAGGGTCACCTTGCACTGCATTTCCCGCCGCAAATCCTCGGCCAGCGAGGCAGCCACCTCATACCGGAAGGCATCCGATACAATCACAAAGACCCGGTTTTCACTGGACTGCACCTTTTGGGCATAGAAATCAGTCTGCTGGGGCACCTCCGGAATACAACCGTACTTTTCCAGGCTTTCCGCGCAGGCATCCGACCAGTTCTGGCCCAGCTGGCCGAGGAACCAGTGGGTATACAGCCCTTCCACCTTGTCCGCCACCTGTTTGAACAGGTCGTCCAGCAGCGGATGGGATTCCTTCAGGCTGCGCTGGAAGCACAGATGGAACAGGCGGTAATACGTATCCATCCGGTAGTAGTCAGAGGTATACTCCCTCCAGATGTAGTGCGGCTCCACCGTGTGGAAACCGACGGAGTGCTCCGTAAAGAACGCCTGCATATTGGCCACCTGGAGCAAGCCCTCGTAGTAGCTGGCGACACCCTGATACCAAGGCATGGTGCGGCGCTTTTCCGCCACAAGCCGGATCGATTCCACCTGAATGATGTGGTCGCTGATTTCCTTCATCAGGCTCACCAGGATGCACTCGTCTATGCAGGGGAAGCAGGCGGTATCGACCAGATCGGCCACCGGCAGCCTGGAAAACCGCTGAGGCAGGCGGGCCTCCTGCTCCACATACCGCGCTGTCTCATCCAGCTGCGCGGTATTCTGGCTGTGCAGCCAGTCCGAGACGAAATCGTAGCAATATGCCTGATGCGGAAGAGACAGAAAGGGTTCCAGCCCGGCGAGGAGAGCGGTGTGCATGGTGCGGGTGGCCGCGGTGAGCAGCAGGTGGATGGCAAGCCTGCCCAGGCTGCTGTTCTCTCCTTCGCTGTATCCGGTGCCCTGAGACACCATAGCCCAGAACGCCTGATCCGCCCCACAGCTCACAAAGCTCTGATAGACGTTGTTCGTCTCCATCTCCAGTCCGGCATCGAGGACAGCCCGGAGAACCGCGCCCGGCTGCAGGCTGCCGCAGCCGCTGAGCGCCGCCATGACGGCCAGGTGCATCTGGGAGGTCGTGGAAATGCCGTCACTAAATTTCTTGACGGCGCTGCGATGCTTCTGGGAACGGAAGAATTTCCGGTACCGCTTCACCTGGCTGCGGATGATGGGGGTGGCGGGCAGGTTCATCTCGTCGATCCAGATGGAAATGAGGTCGGCGCGGAACTCCTCACTGTACAGCTGCACATTGAGGAGCCAGTTGTCATCGTCCCTGGTAAAGGGGCGCGGGTCGTAAACGAGATAGTTGGAGGTCAGGTCGTCCTCGCAGAGCTGCTTTTTGACGGCGAAGGTATTGCTGCCGGTCAGCGCCACGACGGTGACGCCTTCCAGCTTCAGTTCCCCGATCTGGTCTTCAAACTCCCGTTCCTCATCGTACCAGAAGATGATCCGGCGCTGGTAAAACTCGGGAAGAGGATTATCAAACCGTTGTTTTAAACTGTCTAGAATTGTTACAATATCCATCTTATGTACCTAACGGAGCAACAGGTTTAATTGGGAAACGCCCGTATAACCCATTAGCATTCCACTCCTCAATACTAACCACGTCTACCTTTTCTATAAGTTTTATACCCTTTGTAAATTGATCCTGCAGCTCAAAAGGAAGTCGTTCTTTTAAGCGATTTCGCAACATTTTTCTTGTTACGGGATCTCCTTTGGGATACTCCAATACAAAGATGTATTGCACCGGCTTCGATTTCCCTTCAAGCCGCAAATAGTGTAGGGAATCATAATATTTGCGAACTATTTTATCAAACTTATTTTTATCAAACGGATTGTATTCGCTACCTTTATTTACATGTGCAATCGCCTCTGGAATATTGGCATTTTTATACTCGATAAGGAGTATAAAATCATCTGTTTCCACCGCAAAATCTGTATCACACAAAATATGAGGCAGCCCGCATTTATGATAAATCGCATGCATGTTATCGCTGGCCCATACTGCATTTGCGCAGTCGATCCCATATTTACGTTTTTCTTCAATCAAAACTCCAGGCATTGAGATCACCTCACAAATCGTATATCTCGTCCAAAAGCTTGTTAAACGCCGCGATAATCGCATTATTCTTCAAATCTGCAAACTTGCCGGCCTTTTCATACTGTATATTATCAGTATTATCAATGTGCGAAAGGGAATGGAAAACAATGTCGTCAGCCTCTTGCTTTTTCACCTCAAAATAACTGGCAACCATATAGTCGTGCGTAGAGATAAAAATCTGCACACCCTTGCGCTGAAGTTCAAGCAGCATCTCCACAATGACAGGAATATAAGTCGGATTGATGTTGGCTTCCGGCTCATCCCAGAACAAAATAGAGCCTTTTTCAAGAGTGCCGTTTTTCACCAGCTGCCATAGAAGCGCCATTTTACGAATGCCTTCCGCAACCAGATTAAATTCCTGAGTGGAGCGACCACTTTTCAGATAAAATTCATCTCGCGATGCGTCATACACAACAGTACCGTGCGTCATCTCTTGAATCTTTTTTAGCATCGCATCTTTAGACGCACTGTTTCTCCCCAGGGAAATGTCAACTTTTGCTGCGTTTATGATATCAAGATAAGTGTCGTCAAAACGCACATTGTTTTTCTCTGACGCAGCATTTAAGTTATAGCTGTGAGATAGAATCTCCTTGGCAGGAATAAAAATGCTGCTCATTCCAGAAAAGGATTCTTCCCAGCCATCTTCCCCGATCACATCTGCTTCCCATTTTTTTGTCTTCCCATGAAAAGATGCCGTCAGCACCCTGTCCTGTGTCACATCAGGAGCTTCCGCTGTAATGCGAATGGTGCACACCCTGTTTCCAGGCTTTCTTGTAATCAGTCGTGAAATTTTATAATCATCCGGAAGCATCGTTAAGACGAGTTTATGAGAGAAGGCGGTCTTGATATCAACGCTCTGACAGGCTGAATAAAGGACTTTCAAAATATGTGTTTTGCCGGTCCCGTTTTCCCCGATAAAGATATTGATTCCTGGGCCGAACTCGATCTGTTGGTCCTCAAAAACTGTGTAGTTTTCCAGTTTAATTTTTTTGATAATCACAGCGCATCACCTCTCCTTATTTTATTTTCCCCAGAACATCTTGAAATTTTGCATAGTTGACCTTGACTCCGTCGTCCAGGTCGATGGGGATCATCTGGTCGGCCAGGTGGTGGATCTTTTCCTCGTAGGTGCGGAGCTCGGCGTCCTGCTCCTGCAATTTCTTCAGCTGCTTGTTCAGCTTTACCCGCTCGGCGGTGGACGCCGACGAGATGCGGGACTCCAGGTCGGCGATGGCGGTGCGGTAGCGGCTCTGCTGCTCATGGACATAGTCGGTGCGGATGCGGGCGATGGTGTCCGGCTGATAGCGGTGCATATAGATGAGCGCCTTGAAGCCGTTCTTCTTGCCGCTGTCAAAGAGCCAGTAAATGGGCCGCTTCTGATAGGTCCTGCAGTGATCGGCGTAGAAATCATCGAGGAAATAGCTGCGGATCACATCGCGGGGCGTGCCTTTGCCGCCCAAGGCATCAGCAATGAATTTGAGGTTTTCTTCCAGGGTGTCGCTGCCGTAGACCGTCTCGATGAACTTAACAAAGCGGCCCACGATGTCATCGTCAAAGTATTCGTCGTCGCAGATGGGGATGATGTTGTCTTCATCCGGCAAAAAAAGAGCGCTTGGGATCCAATATTCAACTCCATTTTTTCTGGCTGAATCACTTAGACGGTCTACCTTTGAACCATAATTCCATGGCCCGCCGGCATAGAATAGCCCATCTTCGTATATCGTATATCGGCCAAACATGCAGCCCACAGCGTAGGAGATCAGGGACACAATGACATCCCGCCGGGTGAGCACATAGTTGGAGCCCTGCAAGGATGCGGGAATGTCGTCCTTTGTGTCTACGACATAGTGGACGGTCACGTCCTTGTCGGCCACATCCGGGGTCAGTTCGTCCTGCAAGCCGTAGATGTCGATGAAAATGCGGTTCAACTCTTCCTCGTTGGCCTTGAGTTCCCGGAACTGCTGATTAGCCTGGCCTTTCCTGAGCAGATAGCAAAGCTCCAGCGGGCTGTTGACTTGCGGATGGCAGCCATAGTAATTCTGCATCGTAGCACCAATGGCGGTAACATCCCACAGGTTTTTGCTCCACCGGATCATGGGATGGGTTTCAAAATCCCAGGAAGTTTCAAAGGAGTCCCAATCTATTTTACTTGTAAAAATACATTGCTCAGTAAGAGTTGATACATTTTGCAAATTACTGATATGCAGGGGCATCAACATAATATCTTTGATGTTTAGATTTATGGTCGGGTTTATTATATTGAGAATAGCTGTGCTGACGGGGGAATTTAAAAATGCCAAAATATACAATAGGTCATTCTCGTCATAGGCAAAATAACTTGATCCTGATACATCGCATAAGAACCCAGTGTCAAACCATCTAAACGAAAGGTTTGTTGTGGTAATCAACGCCCAAGTTATACCTTCCTTAAAAAAATAATTGCGGTTTTCTGTTCTTGAACGAACCAACCCTGTTCCATCATTTTCCCATTTAATAATATATTCAAGGTTCCCATACCACTTGTTATATGTTCCTCCCTTAATGTAGGGATAATATGTTTCACTGTTCCGCAATGTTTCAGAAATTGTTTCGCCGAAAGTTATATCTTCTATGACCACTTCATACCACAGTCTTAAAAAATGATTGACATCACCAGTGATTATGCCCTGGTATGAGAAGCCTCTTTCCGCTAAGTTTTGCTCCTTAAAAGAGTAAATCAAATTGAGAGATGCCCAGTATGCCACTGGGCTACCAGGAATTTTGGAGAAGTTGGACTGATGTGCAGTATAGCGATTTTCTTGCGCAAGAAACATATCCTCTTTCCCCTGCTGGCTAGTGGGCGCAATCAGGCGGCAGTAAGTGCCCTGATAGTCCACAATATGGCTGTTGCGCAGCACAAAGCTGGTGGTCTGTACCACCTCGCCACCGATTTCATCAAAGGCCCGCGCCCCCAGATGAGCCATGTTGACGGTATCCTCTTGCAGCAACTTAGTGCGCAGTTTTTCAAGGCTGGACAGGAACATCCAGGCGTGCTGGGTAATCATGGCCTGATAGCCGTTCTTCCTTGTCATCTTGCCGCAGGCTTCGATGAACACGGCGAAAAGGTCGCTCTTGCTGTCGGGATAATTCTTTTTCACAAAGTCCGTCAGCTTGGCTCCCATACCTGAGCTGCCCATGTAGGGCGGATTGGTGACCACCACGTCATACTTTTGAGCCATCGCTTCCGCAACCTGTACCAGCGGCAACAGATCATGCAGCACAGTCTCGCGGCTGATATTGACATCGTCCTGCACCTCATCAAAACGAACATACAGGGCCGAAAAATCCACAGGAGTAACATTCAGGATAGAACCATACTCCTTGGCGTCGTGCAGTTCCGTGATAATGCTGCCCAATGCCGTTTTCAGCCTGGCATCGCCGTTGCAGAAATAGTCTATGGCATAGCGATCGATACGGTTGCTCTCCCGGATGGCGTACACATGGGGCTGAATCCCCCGGCTGAAAAAGCGGCGGTCGTACTGGCGGGCTTTCATCATCACCGCAAAATAGGCAAGCTGAGCGGCGCGGTCGTCGATGTCCAGACCATAGAGGTTGTTCCGAACGATGCTGGCTACCGCCTCCCGGGTGGTATAACCATAGCTCTCATAGATCTGCATGAGGACATCAAACAGATAGGCGAGGATATGGCCGGAGCCGCAGCAGGGGTCGATGCACTTGATCTGCTTCGGCGTGATATCAGCGTACTCTTTGCGGATCTCGGCCAGTTGGACCTGCACGTCCGGCTCCTGCTCGGCTTCCTCCAGATAATAATGCCATTTCCTGTCTTCCGGGCTGCGATTTCCGGCAGCGAAAGCAGACTGTTCCTCCCCGGTCGGCAAAAAACGCGCCCCGGTATCCGGGTGACCCTCCACCCAAAGGCGGCCCAGGGAGTTCTCCACCATATAGCGAACGATCCAGTCCGGCGTGAACAGCTGAGTCGCCGCCGGGATATTCTCCTTGGTGATCTTTACGTTCTTTTTCAGCGCCGCGAAAACCTCGTCCTTTTTCTCGGCGTTGTAATACTGGTACAGCCAGCCGATGATCTGCACTGCGTCCTTCCAGTCCTCCTCGGGGATCAGCGCGATCATCTGCTGGAGGACGCTGCCCTCCCGCAGGAGGTTATCCGGGAAAAGCAGCTCGGTGTAGTCGGAGATGCGCTGGAACATGCCGGGCAGGATGGACGAAAGGGCGTTGCACTGGACGATGATCATGTACTTGAACAGGCCGTCGTCATCATTGGCGTTCTTGAATGCGTAGACCTTCTGCAGATCCAGACCGTCCAGCTCCATGTGGATGGCCTCGGCCAGAATCTGAGGCTTGAACTGGTTCTCCTCATCGGTGAACACCCGCACATGGGAGGGCAGGTAGCCGTTGACCTCCATGAAGCGCAGGGCGATAAAGCGGTTGAACCAGGTATAGGCGACCTCCTCCATCACCTGCCGGTAGTCCTTCTGCCGGATCTGGGCGATCAGCGCCTGCCGCTGGGTCTTTTCCCCGGCGGACAAAACACGTCCCAGAACGCTGTCCGCCGTCGGGTCGCCAAACCCGTCCTCCGTAATATCATAATACGCCGCCCGCTGGCTGACGCGGGAGATCAGCTCCCGCCGAGCCCAGACCGCGTATTTTTTGATCGCGTTTTTGTCCATGGATAATTCCTCTCATCCGATTCGTACAGTGACTCCGATACTCGTCGCAGTACAAGTTTTTTTCTTGCTGTCAATTTCCAGCTCCATGTTTGGTGTCCAAGTACAGCAAACTGTAATGTCATCGGGTACAATATTATATTTCGCACCATCCACCGTATAAAGTTCAAAAGTATCGCAGTTTACCTCTAAGAGAATCTTCTTCATGATTATGCCTCCCTTAATTTAGCTTAATCCCGTCGCAGGTAGAAAGCAGCTGCTTGAGCTGTTTCCGAATCTTCTCCACATAATCATCCACATCCTCCATCGTTTCCAGCTTTTTGGCTGGGAAAACGATGGAACGGTTATAATGTCGGATCACTTTTTTGGCTACCGGCACACCGCCGCCGGCAGGCGGAACCGGAGGCTTGGGCGGTGCGGGGGGAGCCAGAAGCGCCTCTATCTGCTCCAGAGCGTTGTCCTTGTATTGGAGTATGGGCGGGATCAGGCCATCCAGCAAAGCCAGGCTCTGGTAGCTCCGAACCTTCTGCCTCTGCTGGGTGTAAAACTCATCCGCCTGTGCGATCGTGCCGTTTGCCTTGAAATCGCCGTTCGCAGCCTGATGCAGCGCACCCATGCACTGGGTGATCACATCGCCCACCTCCGCCCGCTTATCATCCAGCAAGCGGCCGTGCCCTTCCCGAACCGTGGCCATCAGGCCGTTCAGCTCGGGAATCTTCTGATAACTGAACCCGCCCTGCATCGTGACGATCAGCCGGAGTTTATTCAGCGCTTCGTTGGCGGCCGGTTCGCGGGAGAGGTAGTCCAGCTCGTTGCGCAGGTCCTCCTCCATTTGGGCGGCGGCGTCAAACACCTGCACCTGGTTATTGAAGAAGCCCTCCACGGCCTGGAGTTCCTCTTTGCTGTCAAACAGCTGATTCTCCAGCTTCAGCACCCGGTCAATGAGCGCGATGTTGTCCTTTTTTTGAGACAGGACATCGGCAGTCAGCTTCACCGCCTGCTGCACCTTGCTCTGGTCAGGATACCTGCGTCCGGTGTAATACCGCTGGTTCAGGGCCTCGTAATGGGCTTTCAGCTCCTCGAATTTCCTGACGATGTAGGCAACCAGGCCGTCCTCGTCGTCGGGAACGTCCATCACATCAAAGAGCTCCCGCAGCAGCTCCTTCACCGCTTTCATCTTGACAACCGTCACGGCCTGGCGGATGGAGATGCTGGTTTTGCCGATCTCATTCTTTTTCCGCAGCATATCGGGCAGCTTGGGGTCGTCCGGCTGGATGGTCGCGCCGCCGTACTTGATGGTCACCTTCTGCTGGTTGATGAGAAGCGCCACCACGGCGGCGATGTCGATCTCCCGCCAGCCATAGGGGATGCCCTGGTACCGGCTCTGCACATCGTACATGGAGGTAGGAAGCCTGGTGCGGTTCTGCACCACCAGGAATTCCTCGACCTTGGCGGCGGCGTCTCGGTTCGGTTCCGCGCCGGGCAGGAAGCTCCCGGTCAGGAGCTCCGCGATATCCTCATCGGTGTCCATGTTTTTGGTAATCAGGTCCAGCTCGCTGTAAACGTGGGTCACCAGATAGTCCAGCGCCTGGTCTATGTGGGATTTGGCGTCGCCGCCGCGAATCTCGATGTGTTCGCCATCCACATAGTATGCGGCGTTAACGATGGCCTGCTTCAAATCCTCCATGGCAGACTGCTCATAGCGGGTCGCCTCATCCTGCTGGTTCCGGATAATGTCCTGCATGGACTTGGGCAGCTGGGCCACGTTCCGCTGCTTCACGAACTTGCGGATCTTCATGGCGCTCTCCAGCGATTCATAGTAGGAGGAACCAGAGAGCACCACAATAGCCTGACCGTGGGATTCCGTCATCAGACGCAGCTCGGATTTCTCCACGGCGTCGGTGGCGACGGTCAGAAAACGGAGCTTCATCCCGCTGGTCGAAGCGCCGGTGGAGGCGCCGTCCACCATCTTGTCAAAGTCGAAGTCGTATTTGTCCCGGCGGAACTTTTTTGTCTGGTAGATGTCGGCATAGATCATCTGGGAAATCCGCTCCACAATGGAGGCGGTATCCACGACCGTATTGTTGATATCCCGCTGGATATCCTGCTCCTCGTCGGTGAGGAAGTTGTACGTCTCGCCGGACCGCCCGATGTAGTTCTGGCTCATCAGGCGCGCCAGGGATTCGCCCACCTTTTCCCGCAGGACAATCTTGTCTGTGCGAATGTCATCCGCCATCAGAATCACGATGTTGTCCACGTTGGCGGGAATATCGTCCACATAGCGGATTAAGTACAGGAGCTTGAGCACATCCACATCCTGCGGCTGGATACCGGCTTCCGTATCCGCCGCGTTCTGGCATCGCTCAATCACGCGGCGGATGGAGCTGTCGAGGAAGGTGTGGACCGTGTCATAAAAGCGGAAGAACGGGACGAGGGCGTACTCGTCCTGCTGCTGGAGCTTCTGGGCGGCCTCCTGGAAACCGGAGAGCATGGAGCGTTCCCCGCCGGACAGGTGCTTGCCGGAGTTGCCGTGCTTGCGGATCTCGGCAAATACCTTCTGCATGATGATAAACTGGTAGGGCACGAAGGGGAAATTCACCGCAAATTCACCGGCGCCGGAAAAGCCCTTGATGTCCAGAATGGAATCGGTGAAGCTGAACAGATTGCGGAGTACGGAGTCATTCTCCTGATACAGAGCCTCCAGCGTCCGCTCTGCCTCCGGCTTCTTTTTCAGAATGCGCTTCTGAATGACCTCATCCACCGAGGAGGAGGACAGGCTGAGGCGCGTTTTGAAGCGGGCCTGGATGCGGGAAAATTCATCGGCGCGAACCTTGATGATCTCGTCGATGGCCTCCTGGCCGGTGCAGATCACCCACACTTTTCCGCCGCACTCGCTGCCGATCTTCTCGGTCAGGGATTGCAGGTTCAGCAGCATATCGGTATCGGTGCCCACATACTGGCCTACTTCGTCAATCATGAACAGAAGGCGGAAGTTTTCCGGCTGCCTGCTCACATAGGTTTTGATGTCCTCCACCAACCGGGCAATGGAAAACTCGACCGCCGTCTTGTCATGGAACCAGTGTTTAGCATCCTCCTCGCTCATATCCAGCACTTCCATCAGCGTCGGGACGATGAACTTGCCGTTAAACGCAAACGCCTTGCGCTGCTCGGTCCAGGGCTTTCCCCTCTTTGTTTCAAAGATGCGGCGGAACTCCTCTGTCTCACCAAGCTGGTCGATGTATTGTTCCAGCATCGCCACCTTCAGGTTCTCGCCGCAAAATCCCAGATGATTGTAAAACATTTTGGCAAAGACGCGCAGCACGGCAGTTTTGTCCTTGTTGATCGAGCCTTCGATATCGATGTCGAACAGAATGGTCTCCGTCCTGCCGCGGGTGGCGCGGTCGATAAGCATGAAGGTTGCGGGATCGTCTGCGAATTTCTGGCGGAATTTCTCTACGGTGGGAACGCCGCCGATTGATTTATTCTCAAGGATATAGGACAGCATTTTCAGAAAGTGAGATTTACCGCTTCCAAAAAAGCCGGAGATCCACACACCGATGTCGTCGGTGGGGTTGTCAAAGGCGTCGCTGTAATAGTCAAAGAAGGAGATGAAATGCTTTTTCAACTCCTTAGTGATGACATATTCCCGCACCTCCTGCTCGATCACATCGGCCGCATCCTGATCGACCTTGATAACGCCTCTGATTGGCCGGTTGATGTCCTCGGCGAACATATCACGAATTCTCATGGTTTCGTGTCCTCCTCCGCGAAGAAATTAAATGCCCTGTAATAGTCGTTCGGCTTCAGCCTGCCGAACAGCTTCAGATTGTGGCCGTCAAACTCGCCGGGATACATCACCAAAATGGGAATATCCGAAAAATGCGGCTGTAAGGCTTCCAATAACGAATGAACCCGCATAAACGGGAATACGTCGCCCACGCCGGTGAGCAACAAAACATCGCCGCGCCGATGGGGCTCATACTGGATTTTTTCGATAAATTCGGCTTCCCCAATGGCGGAATGCAGCTGTTCCAAAAGGAAGTCGCCGCCTTCACTTTCTTCCATCTCGGGAATAGCGTCGGTAATATCTAGATCATCGCAGAGGGAAAGAAAAATCTTGTAGAGGTGGCATTCGATCAGATGGCATCGGAGCGATGGATCGGCCCTCAGCTGATCGAGAAAATGCGTCACCGTGATTTCCTCGGCGGCATCGTAACAAAAAATGCGGATGTTGACCTCGTTGCTCAAGCCCTTCCCGTCCAGGAAATCATCCTTTTGAATTTCTTCCCGCAGCAGATCCAGCCGCTCTTTTATTTTGCTCATCGTTTCTATCTCCTTCAGGCAAGGCAGTTGAATGCGGCCAGAGCCTTTGTATCGCCATGACTCCGGATCGCATTTTCCAGAAGCGGGCTGATGAGTACAGGATTCAGATGGTCAGCCGTTCTGCTGTCCAGGTATTCGTTTTCCACCAATACTCTGGCGAGAACCTGCTTGATTTTCACGACCGTGCTGTCGCTCCAGGAGGCGACCCAATCGTCCTGTTCCTGCAAACGCAGGACAAAAGCATTCAGGCTCGCCCGGCTAAAGGAAAGGTCGCAGCTTTGGTACTTTTCCCCTATCACTGTAATCATAAAATCCCACACCAGGCGGTACTGCTTCATCATTGCATAGAGGCAGATTTGCTTTGCCACGTCGCTTGGCTGGGTTGGAATCGCCGCAATCAGCTCTTCGTTATCCAGGGTCCTCAATCTCCGAATACAGGTATGGGCGATTTTTCGCACCGTCTTCTCTGTCGGATATTGAAACAAATTCTCCGCCGAGATAATTTCCGCAGCTTCTGCATCGGTCATCCCCTGCGACATCAGTCTTGCGGTCGTTCGCATCTCATAAAAAAGGAATTGCTCCCTTGCGATAGCCGCGGAGTAAGGGCTTGCTTCTTTCGCCTTTTTCAGATAGCTCATATTTTGATACATAGACATTGTTTCCCTCTATCCCCTTATCTCATAGCGGCGATACGTCCCGCATGTCTTCACCGCGTTCCCGCTTGTGAGTACGGCATCGCTGATTCCCGTTATGTCCCGCAGCTCTTTTCCGTCCAGCTCCGGTCTGTGAGAAATCCAACTCATTTCAAATAAGAGTTAGCCATGTCTTCACCTCAAAAAAGACGAATCAGCTGATGGTACGAGCATAATTGTTATTATACCAGATACCCACTTCAATTTCTATCCATCCATTATCATAATTGCTGCGAAACAATCATTTTTCTGCGGGCTTTTCACCAATAGTCACCGGCACGGCAGGAGGCTGAAGGGAAAATGATTAACGGAAATAAAAAGTTTTTAGAGGGAAGCCTCAATAGCAGTCTGACAACATGGAGCTGCCGGTCTAATTGGCGGCAATTTGCCTTTTGGGATGGCGCATGATAGAATGGATAACTGAAGGAGGTGCTGATATGGTCGGGCAAAAAGTGACTCACACGAGGTATGGATGTGGAACGATCACTGACCTTTCTAACACATATCTCACCGTCAAATTTGAGGATGTCGAAAAGAAGTTTGTCTACCCGGACGCATTTGAAAAATACCTGACGAGTACAGATTCGGAGTTTATGGAACAGGTTCACAAAGACATTCAAGCAAAGCGATCCGCTCACTCGAATTCTGTTCTGTCCCCCATTCATTCTTCAGCAACACCAACACAGGCTCGGCTGCGGTCACAAAAGCAAGTCAAACAAGTAGAACGCTTAAATATCGCTTTCAAATGCAACTACTGTGACGGAGGAAAAGGGCCAAGCCATATAGGCTTCCAAGGCGTTTGTTCCGATCCGGTATTGAAATACAATATTATAAAAGCCCGTCATGTCTGGTGTTCCTCAGAAGACTCTCCTTGTCGTCGTTACCTGGATGGCGAACTTACGAGAAAAGAATTAGAGTCTATGATGAGCGGTGGCCAAGGCCTGAATTCTGTCTGCTATGAGAGTCACATGCTGCGGGACTGGATGGCAAGCGCAGGGATTGTTCAGACTGGAACCGACAAAGGAAAACCGATGCGCCTCTTGAAGGTCCAGAAAAACAGTCTCGCAGTATTGACAACGCGAGAGCCTCATGCTGATTCAGACGAATCGCGGTTTGTTTTTGCTGTATTCCTCGTTGATGAAAGTCATGAAGGCGATAACCGGGATGCAGGTTATGTTTCGACAAATTCTGAATGGAAAATTGAACTGACTCCAACAGAAGCTCATAAATTACTTTTTTGGAACTACTATATCAACCGAAACGCCCCACAAAAAATCATCTTCGGGTCCGGGCTCCATCGGTACTTATCCAATACACAAGCCGCGCAGATTTTGCGGGACATCGTTACCATCAAGAGCGACCAAAAAGAAAAGGAATTTGCCCAGAGATTTTTCGAACACTTCTGTAAAATCAATGGCATTGACCCTAATGAGGTTCCGTCACCCAATGGCGCGCTGACGAATACCAATCAATTATCGAAGGTTTCTTTCGAATGAGATAGTGAACAAAGATGTCATAAGTGCTATTCTTTGTTTATGCGACGCATTTCCTGCGCCCCTTCTCTGCGATGATTTGCCTGCCATTATTCTGCAAACCGGGAGGAACATCTTTTCATACACAGAATGCAATTTCACACAAATTTCAAAAGAAGAAAGGGTTTATTGGAACACGCCGGGCAAAAGAGTAATGTAGAGAAACTGCTGGAGCAGAGGAAGGGGAAAAGGACAGTAGAGTGCCGGTTGAAGGTTTCGACATATATTTTGGAGAATACGCCCAGGCAGTTCTCCAATTTCATATCGGAGTGTTGCGCAGCTGGTAGCACGCCTGCTTTGGGGGGCAAGATAACAGAAACTCGAGTCTCCGGACTCAGACCATGCTGAGTATTCGAACTCGTCCTCAAAGTCGAGGGAATACTGCACCTTGCTGCAGACGATCCGCTGCTGATAGGCGGCCTTGTATAGTTTGCTTGCCTGGAGTTCGTCAGTCACTTTCTCGTAAACCTCTATGTATTCATCATGGGTGTACCACGGATATAAGTCTTTCGGATTAATGGTCGTCATTTGTAATCCCTCCGTTCAGATGGTTAGGGAATGAATGGCGATCTGAACGGAGGGCGGCGGAGATCGGTAGCAGGGCCTTCCTTTGGAGCAACTTGGAACTGTTGACAAAGGCCATTATATTAATAGAACCGCACAGGCAACTGGAGTAAGAAAAAAGACGCCCTATGGCGTCTTTTTATAGCCTGTATCATGCGCTTAAAGTTCAAAACGGTCGCTGACAAGAGTCAGTGGTCCTCCGCTGCCTCTAAACCTCGTCGTAAGACGCGTGATAAATTGTGTTCTCTCTTTTAAGCGGCGAAGGCGCCTTCGCACCAGATCTGCCGTTTCTTGAGCGCTTCCCGGTAGAGCAGGTCACTCAGGCGCAATAAATCCCGCTTCCGCTGGGCCGTAAAATTGCTGTGTTCCAGCTTTCTCGCGCCGCACTTGTCTTGCAGGCTCAGGGATTTTTGCGCAGATGACATCGCTGACAGTCCTGTTTGTCTGCCAGATACAGCCAGTACAGACCGCTGGCACTGCGGTGGAGCGTATTCAGATTCAGCAGCTTGCCGTTGGGACAGACATAGGCGTCCAGGCTCTCATCATATTGAAATGCCTCCCGTTTCAGTTCCACATTGTTGCGGCCATGATACGCCTGGGGGCGAATGAAGAATTGGATCTCCAGCTCCTTCAGCGCCTGATAGGTCAGAGGAAAATCATAGGCGGTATCCGCCACCGCAGTTTGACTGGGCCAGATATTCCTGTTGATCCGCTCAATTTGCTCCAGGTACGGAACAGAGTCATAGACATCTCCGGGCGTTACCGTCATATTCAAAATAATGCTGCGGTCCATATCTACTTGTCTGGTGGGATAGGTAATACTGTCCCTCCGGCTTGCCCGGACACTTCATATGTCCGGTTTCTAAATCAGTTCGACTCACCCATTTCTTCGTTCTACGGCTGTCCTTCTTGATTTGTTTGACCCGACTCTCCACCACTTTCCCGTCCGGCGTTCCAATTCCTCTAGTCCCTCTTCCTTGCCGGCGTCCAGTCGCTTCCAATATGCTTCCGGACTCTCCGGCAGTTCCACCAGCTTCTCCGAGGCCTAGGAGGCATTGGCCTTTACATGGGTGGAATCCGTTCCAACCAGTCGTGCATTGACCAACCCTTTGGCGACGCACTGCCGCACCACCTCCTCAAACAGATGCCGGAAAATCTTGCGAAAACTCGGCTTTCGACGCCGAAATTGGGAGATCGTGCTACGATCCGGCACTTGGTCAAACAGATCCAGCCCTAGATACCACCGCAGCGCCACATCAGGTTGAATTCGCTGCTCAATCTGACGCTCGGAAGGAATGCCGTACATAAAGCCCACCAGCAGACAACCGCTCCCCCCTTATATCATAGCTTCACCACTGCTGACAGCGTTTTCAGCAGATCGGACTGTGGCCCTCAAAGGTCAGCGTAGTCTCATTGCAGAGCCTTGGTCTCGTCGGGGTAAATGTCATCGTAGGTGTTTACATGAAATGCCACTTGGTTGAGGCTGTTGGACAGTTCCTTCACCTTGTCCAGCTCCTTTTCCGGGGATCAGAGCGGTAGGGCTGTGCCATTGTTCAGCATCCTGTTGATCATGTTGTTCTATTCGGCGGACAGTTCCACGGTTTTCAGAGTTATGCTGTTTGTGCATAGTCCCTCCTTGTTATTTGTCTTTCTATTTCGCACGAGAAGTGCTATAATATTAATTAAGCCAAGATCTTCCCCCTCTTTGGCTTACCAGATCCGTTAGGTTCCGATAGGAAAAAAGCAAATGAGATAGTAACTGTAAAAGGAGGGGGTACATTGATGTCTAAAATTATCGCCAAGTTGCAATGTCCTATTGATAAGGTGTTCGGTCACAAATACACAGGCTTTTCCATTAAAGCACCATTCATCAGCTTCTCATTTGCCCCTACGATTTTTACAGCCCCTAACGGGGCTGTTTTTTGTTACCACTATTTCCGCAAAACCGGGGCGGACGGGAAAAGGTATTGCCCTCCTCCCGAACCGGCCCCGGAAAGCCTTGCAACAAGCGGGTTTTTCGGGGTCAAATGCTAACCGCATTCCCCCGATATTTCCGCATATATCCCCTCTGCTTTTTGAGCATTGCGGCCTTGGCGCAGCCGGAAGAACAATACCGTGTCCAGCCATCGGGGAGAAAAGCCCTGCCGCATACCGGGTAAGGCCGGGTTTCCGGAGTGGGGCCTTCCGCAGCAAGGAACGCCTCCAGCACGGGGGCATTGAGCAAGCACCACCTCCCGGAAGTAGCGGCACAGCGCCCCCATCCAGCACTTCTCCAGAATATAGCAAGGACTCGTCGTCATAAATTCCATATCCTTCGTTTCCGCCTGGGCGAAAACTCACTCATTCCGTTGCTCCTCCTCTCCCCACGCAAATACCATTTGCGTGGGGTTTCAAACCAAGCAGGCAGCCCACATCCCAATCCTAGTAGGCACACAACCCTGTCACCAGCTTGCAGATGGCCGCCTTTTCTTCACGGGTCAGCTTTCAGGCCACCGCTTCATCTCCCACCAGCGCCTTTCAGCTGTTCCCTATAGAAGGCCACGCACCTGATCCCCCGACACTGGAGGCAGCAGTAACAGTGGAAGCCCTCCAAGGCCTTGACAGGCTCGGGGTGCTCACACCATTTCGGGCTCCGGTTTGGGGTGGATTTCGGAGCCTTCACGGGTTCTGGCTCCGGAGCCACCCTCAGGACGAATTGCTCGAGAACTGTTGTCTTTCGATGCAAAGTGATTCTCTCGATACCTCCACACTCCTCCCCTTTTCAATACCTCCAAGTATGCTTGTCGCTGCGACTCCCCACCTTTGCGAATCATCTCGCCAAGAAATAAGATGAAAGAAAGCGTTGCGATGTCGTTGCACTTCATCCAACCAAAAGGCTCATCCACCTGATATTTCACATAAAGAAATCAAGGCGAACGTATCGCTGGCAGCAAGTATCCAACAATGTGAATGGTCGACAGGAGTTCGATATCATCTCCGCACTGCTGCACTTTTTAAGCCATCTCTTTGATCATCACCGTTTATTTTCGAGGTTGACCATATAGGAGTTAATCCTTCTATGGGACGACTTCGTACCATCCCTTTCCCCTGCAAAGAATTTTTCTTTGTTTACTGCAGCTCAAAATATGAAGTACATGAGATTCTCTCCTTTCCCCCGTTGACCCACGCTCTGACCCACACCGGAAAATACGCATGTGACAGCACTCGGGAAACGAGTGCTGTCCTGATGCTTCAACCGCTGCAAAAGGGCTGAAAACGCCTGTTTTGCCTTGGTTTTTACCCCTGAATCCGGTTCGTAATCAGCAGGTCGTGTGTTCGAGTCACATTGCCAGCTCCAGAAATCCCCGCAAGCCGTAAGGTTTGCGGGGTTTTTGTGTTTACTGGGCGGGTCAAAAATTGAGCCGCAATATAGCGACGTAGATTTTGACCCAGTCGGAAAAATAAAATCACCGGAGAGGAAGGGCCTTCCCTTTTCTCCGGTGATTTTTTGTGCGATCATAGTATCCGTACCGAGAAACTCTATCGCTGCTGCTACTTGAGATTACTTCATATTCCTGTATTATCCAATCGGTGGAAGAAGCCATGACGCAGAGGTTGCACGTAGTCATTCAGGGTATGCAGCCCTCTTTTCCAGGACACACAATACCGGGAAAAATCGGGAATAGCTAGAGCTGATGTGAAAAATTATCAGTAATTTTTTAGTTGAACTCCCAATTTTTCATGTTCCCAAATCAAAATTTTCACAAAAGGATAGAGATGAAAAAACAATTTTCCCAGGTTGTTTTGCCTTTTATATGCTTCTTCCTGTTATCCATATTTATCTAATAACCACTTTTTCACTAGGAACACAACGCAGAACAGGGACTAGTCGAAAATGGCTTTTCGCGGTGTGATGACACTTTCATTTTGAAGCAGGATGAGGCAGTACAAAGATCAGAAACCTTTCTGAGAAATGGAATGATTTCTTTGCTCTTCTGGATTGCAGTTACTGAAAGATGGATGAAATCTGTTGCGAGTGCTGCAAAGTCGGCAAGGAGAACGTTCCTCCTCTTTGTGCACTCATTCCCTCCTCACTATCGATCGAGCATTTGAGACTGATTGAATGGCATTTCAGCTTTTTAACCTGAAAAAACTCAGGACCTTCAAAACAGCGCTACTGCTTGCATGTTCTGAGTTAGTATTATAATTTCGTTTCTTTGCTTACTGCAGAATCAAAATCAGCGCTCAGCTTACACAACACTCCACCCTTTCTCCCCCTCCGTTTTCTTGCTACAATGAAGAAAAACGGAGGGGTTCCACATGGAGAGAGCAAGAATCTTGAAAGAATTCGAGGAGTATTTGACGCAGGAGGAGCGCGAGAGGGCTACCATCCGGAAATATCTGCGGGACGCGGAAGGCTTCCTTTTTTGGCTGGGAAACAGAGAGGTTTCCAAAAAGCAGGTGGTGCTGTGGAAGGAGGAGCTCGCGGAAAAGCAGTACTCCCCCATCACGGTGAACGGGAAGCTCGCGGCAGTCAACAAGCTCCTGCTTTCTCTGGGCAAGCCGGATTGCCGGGTGAAGTATCTGAAAATCCAGCGGCGCCTGTTTCGCAGCACAGAGCGAGATTTGACAAAGGAAGAATACACTCGATTGGTGGAAACTGCTTTCTCAGATGGTCGGGAACGACTTGCCCTGCTGATGGAAAGCATCTGTGCTACTGGAATCCGAGTATCAGAAGTACGATATTTGACAGTGGAAACCGCCGAAGCAGGCCGAGCGGAAATCTCATTAAAGGGAAAAATCCGAACCATTCTAATCCCGGGAAAATTGTGTCGCAAGCTACTGAAATACGCCAAGAAACAAAAAATAGCTTCCGGCGAAATCTTTCTCACCAGAAGCGGAAAATCCATGTCACGTCATCAGATTTGGGCTGAAATGAAAGCGCTTTGTGCGCAAGCAAAAGTCCAAGCCTCAAAGGTTTTTCCACACAACCTCCGTCATTTGTTTGCACGAGCCTTCTATCGTGCCTGTCGGGATGTAGTTCGATTGGCAGGGGTTCTGGGACATTCCAGCATCGAAACCACCCGGATTTATCTCATTACTACAGGCATTGAATACCGGAAACAGATGAGCCGTTTAGGGCTCATCTCTTAACACCAAATTTGTAACAGAATCAATATTGCGGACTAAACCGGAAGGAAAACGCATTTCCTCCCTTCGTCAGTTCTTTCATTCTAGCACATCAACAAGGGAATGGCAAGGCGTTTCCCCCGATTTCGCATAGCAATAGAAGCCAATCAAAGAAAATTTTTCTTGATTGGTTTGTTTCACGCGCCCTTCGCCTCCTGAGCGTTTGCTCAGGAGATTTTTTCACCTATAATGTGGCTATTTTTCACAATTTTTAAGGCCGTTTTGCGCTATTGGGTGCCGACATATTGATTTTGTGATGATTTCCGGCAAAGGAGGGACCGCCGTGGACGAGCATAGAACAGGGACAACAGCCGGCTGGCAGCCGGAGCTCGTGCTGACGCCGGAGCTCATTGACGATTTCATCGCACATTTGAAAGATAAGCATTACATCAAGGGTACCGTCGACCGGTATGAGCGAGACCTCCGGCAGCTCTACATGAGCCTTCCGGAGGACAAGCGCATCTACCGCAACACGCTGGCAGAATACCGCGAAAAGATGCTGGCGGACGGCTACGCGCCGCGAACCGCCAACCTCTTTATCTCTGCGGCGAACAGTCTGTTTCGCTATCTCGGGTTAAAAGAGTACCAGCTTGACAACCAGATTCGCCCCCAAAACGAAAATCTGCCCGAAATTAGCCGGTCGGAGTACCTGCGCCTGCTGCGCACCGCCCGTGCCCTCGGCCGTGAGTGCGAGTACCTTCTGATTAAACTGTTCGCCTCCACAGGCATTACCACAATTGAGGTTCCGAAGGTGACGGTGGAGGCGGTGGAAGAGGGACGCATTGAAACGCTGTCCGGCAGCAATCGTCAGGTTCTTCGCCTGCCGCGCTGCCTGCAGCAGGAGCTTCTGGACTACGCCGCCCGGAGCGGCATCTATCGCGGTCCGATCTTTTTGTCTCGAGGCGGGAAAGCCATGGAGCGGTCCAACATCACCCAGAAAATCCGCCGCGTCTGCGCCGCCTCCGGCGTGCCGGAGGAAAAAGGGAATCCGCGGTGTTTAAAGAAGCTTTACCAGACCACGAGAGCGGGGATCGAAGCGAATTTCGATCTGCTGGTGGAACAGGCGATGGAGAGGCAGATGGAGGCAGAGCAGGAGGAGGTTGGGTGGGAAACGAGCGAAAAGCTTCCCCTTCCCTCCAATCGAGCTTCCCTTCCTCTGCGAAAAAAGAAGCAGGCTCTTCTCGCGCCTTCCCCGGTTCCCAAGGAGAGCCTGTGAGTACGCGCGGAGAAGCAATGAGAGGAAATGCGGGAATCAGCAGGAAGAGCAGTCCCCAGGTTTCGATCGTCATCCCGGTGTACAACACGGGAGTGCTCCTGCGCCGCTGCCTGGACAGCCTCGCCGCCCAGACGCTCCGCGAAATCGAGCTGATCTGCGTGGATGACGGCTCCACAGACGACAGCCTCCTTATTCTGCAGGAATACGCGAACCGCGACCCCCGGTTCCACATGATTGCACAGGAAAACCAGGGGCCGGGACCGGCCAGAAACGCGGGCCTGGAGAAGGCGGAAGGAAAATACGTGATTTTCCTTGACTCGGACGACTGGTTTGAGCCCGATTTGCTGGAGCACTTGTTCCGCACGGCGGAAGAGACAAGCGCCGACGTCACCCTGTGCTGTTCCGATGAATTCGACACGCATTCGGGGGAATTCCTGAACGGAGCCTGGATGCTGAAGAAGGAGCTCCTGCCGGGCCGCACCTTTGCGCCATCACAAATTGCCGGCTCCCTTTTCCAATTCACCTACGGATGGCCCTGGGACAAGCTCTACCGGGCGGATTTCGTAAGCGAAAAAGGCCTGCTCTTCCCGAGCCTGCGCAATTCCGAGGATCTGGTGTTCGTCTTTAAAAGCCTGGCTCTCGCCTCCGCCATCTCTGTTTCCGATCACCTCTCCATCCACCACAGGGTCAACCGGCTGACGTCGGTTTCCAATATGAGAGAGCAGGAACCAACTGCCCCTTTTCAAGCGGCGCGGCTCCTCTATGAAGATTTGAAAGAGTCCAGATTCCTGTCTCTCTGTAAGGATAGTTTACTCCGCTGGGAAGTAAGCTTTTTCTTTTGGCATGTGAGCAGCTTGAAGGACAGGAAAAAGAAAAAGGAGCTCTATTTCTATTTGAAAAAGGAGTGGGTTCCTCTCTGGAAACGGGAAGGACTCTGTGCGTCCCTTCGCGGCGATGCTCGTACCATGGTGAAGTTCAGGCTCCTGTCCTGTTTTCCCTATCCTCTCTTCGCCGCCGCGACCGCTGCGCATCGCCTGTTGAAGCGCTTGAAAAAGCCCCAGTAAAACGAAAATGAACGAGGAAAAAATGGATACGCCTTTGATCAGTATCATTGTTCCGGTTTATAACGTGGAACAGTATTTGCCGAAATGCTTGGAGAGCCTGAGAAACCAAACGTACCGCAGGCTGGAGATCATCCTCGTCGACGACGGCTCCTCGGACAAGAGCGGGGAGCTCTGCGACCGCTGCGCTGCCAGAGACCACAGATTTTCTGTCGTGCATCAGGAGAACCGCGGAGTGGCCGCGGCCCGAAACGCGGGGCTGGCTGCGGCAAAGGGTGACTGGCTTGGGTGGGTGGACAGCGACGACTGGATCGAACCCGATATGATGGAAGCTCTCCTCTCCCAGACGATGCAGGAAAACGCCGATATCGCCGTGTGCGGCCGATATGAAGAGTACCCCGGCCGCAGTGTGAGGCGCGGATGGACGAAAAAGGAATGCCTGAACACGGAACAGGCGCTTCGCCTGCTCCTGGAGAACGACTCCATGCAGAATTACCTGTGGGACAAGCTCTGGCGGCGCAGTCTGTTTGACGGCATCCGTTTCCCGGAGGGAAAGACCTTCGAGGACGTCGCGGTGATGTACCGGCTCTTTGAAAAAGCCGAACGCGTGGTTTGCCTGCCGGGGGCGAAATACCATTATTCTCAGCGCCAAGGAAGCATCGTAAGCGATGTGAGCCTGTCCAATCGAATCAATCACTATCGCGCTGCGGAAGACCGCTACTACGAGCTGCGGGAGCGATGGCCGCAGTTTCGCCCCCTTCTGGAATCCCAGTGCGTCGCCTCTGCCGTGGGAATCTGGAGCGTGTACTATCAAAATCCCAGGAAGGTGCGAAAGGCCGCAAAAGCGGAATTAAACCGGATTGCGGGGTTTACCAGACAGTATGTCGGCAAAGCCGGGCCATCTCTTCATTTTGGAAAAGGCGGCCGCATGGCGCTTCGTCTGATGCCCTGGCCTGTTTTTTCCCTGGGGGCAAAAATCTATCACCTTTGGAAAGACAGGAGGGAGCCCTGTTGAATCCCATTCAGACGTTCCAGAGAGAAGAATTGAAAATTCTCCTGGAGTTCCAGCGAATTTGCGACGCGCTGGGAATCCGGTACTTTTTGACGGCGGGCACTCTTTTGGGCGCCATCCGGCACCATGGCTTCATCCCCTGGGACGACGATATCGACGTGGCGATGCCGCGTCGGGAGTTTGAACGCTTTCGCAGGGAAGGAGTTCCTCTCCTTTCGGAAAGCGTGTTTTTTCAGGACCACCACAGCGAACCAAACTATCCCTATTACTTCGCAAAAATCAGAAAAAAGGGTACCCTTGCGGAGGAACCGCTTCTTCGTTCCATCGCTATGGAACAGGGCATCTACATTGATATCTTTCCGCTGGATCGGTGCCCTGACTCGCCGAAGCCCGCAAGATTCTTTTTTAAGGGAATCGAGCTGCTCAACTGCTGCCTGCTGGCACGGGTGAGCAGGGAGTTTTCCTGCGGCTATGAAAAAAAGCTCGTGAGGCTGACATGGAGCCTTTTCAAGCACCTGCCGAACCGAATGCTTTTTCTGCTGCGGGATGCTTTCCGGCGTGCGATGGGCTGCCTGTCCTCCGGAAAGGTGCTCTGCACGGTAAACGGGCACCACGGCTACCCAAGAGAAAGCTATCACGCGGCCTGGTTTCAGGAAAGCACGGACGCAGAGTTTGAGGGAGTCAATTTTCCGATCCCTGCGGGCTGGGATTTCTTGCTAAGGAATATGTATGGCGACTACTGGAAGCTGCCAGATCAAACAGAGAGGGAAGGACATTTCCTGATAAAGGAGAACTGAAACGATGAAAAAAGTAATTACGTATGGAACCTACGATTTGCTCCACTATGGGCACATCAATCTTTTGAAGCGCGCGAAGGCCTTGGGGGATTATCTGATTGTCGCGCTTTCCACTGACGAGTTCAACTGGAACAGCAAGCAGAAGAAGTGCTATTTCTCCTACGAAAAAAGAAAGCAGCTTCTCGAGTCGATCCGCTACGTCGACCTTGTCATCCCGGAGACCTGCTGGGAGCAGAAAATCTCCGACGTCAAGGAGTTCAAGATTGATACGTTTGTCATGGGCGACGACTGGACCGGAAAGTTCGATTTCCTGAAGGAGTATTGCGAAGTGGTCTATCTGCCCAGGACGCCGGAGATTTCGAGTTCGCAGATTAAGGAGGATTTGGGGAAGTGAAACTGATTGGCGAATTGAAAAAAGCGTCCAAAAAGATAAATGACAAATTCTTTCGTGCAAGAAGCAGATATATCAAGTACTATGAAAACCTCCCCATTGATCCTCACTGTGTATTGCTCGAATCTCAGCATGGAAACAATCTTAATGGAAATATATATTATATCGCAGAATATTTAGCGACACACGAGAAGTATCAGGACTACAAGCTCTATTTTGTTGCACGAGGAAGAAAACTCAGACAAACTCAAAACTTCTTTCAGGAGAGAAATATTACAAATGTAGAAATACTTATGCTTGCCAGCGACAAATACTTCAGAGTGTTAGCAAGCGCAAAGTATTTATTCAACGACACCTCCTTTACACCATCTTTTATTAAAAAAGATGGCCAGGTTTATTTAAATACATGGCACGGAACGCCGCTTAAAACATTAGGCAGAAAATCAAACTCGGATTTTTATAGTTGCGGAAATGTTCAAAAAAATCTTATTACCTCTGACTACATTCTTTGTCCAAATCATCTGGTATATGATAGTTTGGTAAAAGATTATATGATACAGAATTTGTCTGAATTCTCTTGCATTCTTACCGGTTATCCAAGAAATCAAGTTTTCTTTGACAACAAAAGAGCTCAGGACATTCGGGAGAAACTCGAGTTAACTGATAAACGCGTTTATGTTTACATGCCGACATATAGAGGAACGGCAGAAAACGCCAACAACGAGAAAAGTGATGTTTACCTACACTACTATCTTTTCGAGATCGATAAATGCCTAAGCGAAGATGAGATTTTATATGTTAACTTTCATCCGTTAGTCTCTAAAAAAATAAAGTTGAATCAATTCACAAACATTCGTCCTTTTCCTCAGAACTATGAAACATATGAGATATTGAGTGCCGCGGATTGCCTGATTACAGACTATTCAAGCGTTTTCTTTGATTTTGCAAACACGAGAAGAAAAATTGTTCTATTCCCTTACGATGAAAAAGATTATATTAAAGATAGAGGAATGTATATGGAATTAAGCGAATTGCCTTTTCCAAAAGTTTATGACATTCCTTCTCTTCTTAAAGAAATAAGAAGTCCAATCAATTATCATGATGCTGATTTTTTACAGAAATACTGCAAATACGAAAGTATTCATTCTACAAAAGAGTTATGCGATTTTATTTTCTTTGGAGAAAAAGCCAACCTTATAATCAACAAGAACTCTCCAAAAAATAAAGATAATGTCATTATTTATGCCGGAAATATTGCTGGAAATGGAATCACCACTTCACTTAGAAATCTGTTAAATCTAATTGACCTAAATGAACGCAATTATTATCTGGCCTTCAAATCTTCTGCTGTCAAAAAGAATATAGAAAATCTAAAATCATTTCCAGAACAAGTAAACTACATTTCGTTACAGGGGGACATGAATATTACCATAATGGAACGAATTGTTCGGAAATTATTTAAGATGGGATGGATTCACGCTCATCTTTATATGCGGCTGCTGGGTAAGCGAATTTCAGAAGAATGGAAACGTTATTTTGGTACGGCTTCTTTTTCTACTGCAATTCAATTTAATGGTTATGAGTCAGAAATGATTCTCCTTTGGAGCAAATTTACTGGGAATAATGTAATCTTTGTTCACAACGATATGATACAGGAAATTTCCATGAAAAAAAATCAGCGCAGAGATGTACTTCAATATGCTTATTCCCATTATAATTCCGTTGCTGCTGTAACTGAGGATATTATCGATCATACTCACCAGATTTCCAAGAGACTTGATAATATAAAGGTATGCCACAATGTAATTGATTACCATTCCGTATTAGAAAAATCCAGTTATGACCTTCAATTTACAAATCAAACTACCATTTCAAAATCAGAATTTGAAGTACGAGAAATATTGAATAACCAATATCCGAAGTTTATAACAATAGGAAGATATTCTCCCGAAAAAGGTCATCTCAGACTTCTCGACGCATTTAAACAAATAAGTACAATCAATAGTGATTGTTATCTATTCATTATTGGAGGTTATTCCGTAGGTAATTATTATAACCTCATACTGAAGAAAGTTTTTGAGCTTGGTTTGGAAAACAGAGTTGTTCTTGTTTTAAACCTTCCAAATCCATTTCCTATTTTGAAAGCCTGCGACTACTTTGTTTTAAGCTCATTTTATGAAGGATTTGGCTTAGTCCTTGCCGAAGCGAATATTTTAAATAAACCCGTGATATCTACAAATATCATTGGCCCAAGTGGGTTTGTAAAAAAATACGGCGGTACTCTGGTGGATAATTCTGAGGAAGGAATTTATCAAGGTATGCTGGCTATGTTAAACGGCGATATTAAACCTATAAATGTCGATTACGAAAAGTATAACGCTCAAGCCTTAAACGAGTTTGAATTGCTGTTTTAATCAATTCAATTAACACATCTTAACCATAGTTTTATGAACAAAAGACAATTCTATTATAAGGAAAGGGTAATAGGGTAATTATGAAATTAAACAAGGAGCGTGTACAATTATTTGTTAATGACCAAAAAGTATGGAATGATGTATGTAAAAAAAATTACTTGATGAAAGAAGCTCCTTCTGTTTCAGAAGTAGGGGGTGGTATTATTCTTCCGCTAAAGAAACGGACTGATATTAAAACTACCGACGCTTCTTTTGAAGGAGGAGTTTGTGACTGCAATGGTAATTTTGTAGCTGGACATTTCCGGACAGCTGATCCTGAAAAATTAATAAACTTATCCTGTGTCAAGGCTTATTCAATACCTAACAATTTAAGTATCAGACACGAAACAGTAGTTTTTGGAGGCGTCCTATTTTGGCACTTTGGGCACTTAATTTCGGAAGGACTATCCCGTTTGTGGTGGCTCGCAGAACATCCAGAGGTCCCGTATAAAATTATTTTCTTGGATATTCCTTTATATGGTGGATTTACTTTTCATAACTTATTCGAAGTTCTTGGATTATCTACAGATAAATATGAAATCCTATCCACACCGACACAATTTGATATGGTTATTGTTCCAGAACAATCCATGTATCTTTGGACTGGTTTCCGACCAAAGGGAGAGAAAATATATGATTATATAGCTTCAAGGGTTTTGCCGTGCAAAGACGAAAGAGTCTATTTATCGAGAAGTCAATTTTCAAGACAAGATGGAATCAATGAACATTATTATGAGAATTTTTATAAAAAACGCGGTTTTCGAATTGTATACCCTGAACAACTGCCATTAACTGAACAAATTTCAATTTTGGCGGGAGCAAAAGAAGTTGTTTGCGTTAGAGGAACTCTATCAAATATGACACTCTTTTGCGGAGAACATACAAAAGTAACTATTCTAGAACGATCTCCAGGAAATAAGCTGTGGTTGAGCAGCATGTTTCCTATTCAAATGAGAAAACAAGATGCTTCATTTATTGATGCAGCAATCAATTTTCTTCCATCAGGATATTTGGGGTCAAATACATATCTATATGCTCCTACTATCTATTGGAAGCAGTATTTGGACGCGCAGGGAATTGAATATGATCCGGATGAAATATCCTGGGATCTTCACGTCAAGCCTCACCTATATGATTATCTTGTCAAATGGGCTCAAAATGCCGCTACGCCACAAGGTTATAAAAATGTCAAAAACAGCGATATTGTGGACGTAATTGATGGGATTCACAAAGCCTTCCTCAACACGTCGGTTGACAAGAAAAAATTTGCTGAGCGTGACGATATTGCAAAATTGCGAAAAGAAAACGCTGATTTGAAAAAGCACGTTCAGGAACTGGAATTGGTTGAAACGAAATACGAGCAATTGAGCCAAGTGGGGCAGGTTGTAAAGCAAAGTCTCATAGATTTAGGGATTCCGCAGACATACGAGATCATGGCGGAGTGTTTGAGCGGAAGGAAAGTGGAAAGCAAATTATCGTCCTCCACTCCTTCCACCGCCAATGAGCAGAAGCTTCAAACAGAGCTGAATTGGTGGAAAAAGCATGTGGCAGATATGGAAGCTTCCCTCTCCTGGAGAATCACGGCTCCGCTGCGCCGGTTCAAGGCGTGGATAAAAAGGAAACCCAAATGATGGGAAGGTGAGCGAACTGTGCTCAAACAGCTTCTGAAATCGTGGCGCATGCAGGACAGTCCTCTCAATCCGAACCGTGAGATTCTCGAGTGGGTGAGGGAGCGCAATGAATCGCTGGTGGTGAACATTCGCCCGAACCGACTTTCCGAAAGCGGGTTCTGGTATTACGACGAGGAGGGCGGATGCGTCACAAACCAAAATCACAGCTTTTTCACGATCCGCGGGATGCGCGCGTATCAGGGGGATTTGCCCGCCCTGGAGCAGCCGGTGATTGTCCAGGACGAAATCGGTTATCTTGGCATTCTCTGCAAGGAATTTGACGGCGTTCTGTATTTTCTGATGCAGGCAAAAATCGAGCCCGGAAACGTCAATAAAATTCAGCTCTCCCCCACGATTCAGGCGACCAAAAGCAATTTCACGCAAAAGCACGGCGGGAAAAAGCCGCCTTACCTCGACTACTTTTTACACGCGGACCGGCACACAGTGCTCGTGGATCAGATTCAGTCGGAGCAATCCTCACGATTTTATAAGAAACGAAACCGAAATTTGATTCTCCTCGTCCGGGAGGAGGTGGAGGTTCTCCCCAGCCACAGGTGGATGACGCTGGGGCAGCTCAAGGAGCTGATGAAGGTGGACAACCTGGTGAACATGGACACGCGCACCGTCCTCTCCTGCATTCCCTTCTCCCTGCTGGACGGTTCAGGCGGAAAATTCAGGAGGTATTTTCGGGACCAGGCGCTGCACAATTCGATTTTTGACGACCCTGATCCGGCCCTCCTCCCCGCAATCTATGGATACATCAACAACTTCAAAATGTTCCGCCATGAAGCGCCGCGCCTTCTTCCGCTTTCCGAACTCAAGGATTGGGAGCTCTCGGACAGCGGCATCTGCTGCCGCCATCCGTACAGCTTCGACGTGATCTACTGCGATATTGAGGTGGAAGGCCGGGAGGTTCGCCGGTGGACGCAGCCGCTTTTCCGGGCGAAGGGCATGGCGTGCTTCGGACTGTTTACGACAGTCCGCGGCGGTAAGCGGCTCTTTCTCGTTCACGCCGTCCCGGAGCCCGGCTGCTTTGACGGGATTGAGCTTGGCCCCACCGTGCAGCGGGAAGCCGTCTGCGCTCACGCGCCGGACGAGGTGGAGGCATTTTTCCTGCGGCAATACGAGAAGCGCGAGGGCGTGCTCTACCATGTAATTCTCTCCGAAGAAGGCGGACGGTTTTACCAGGAGCAAAATCGGAACGTCATTTTGGAGATTCCGCCGAAGCTGCTTTCCGAACCACCGGAGGGGTATTTCTGGGCTGATTTCCGCACGCTGAATTTGCTGACGCAGGTGAACAACTGTCTGAACATCCAGCTTCGGAATTTACTGTCGCTTTTGGAGGTGTGAGTGTGAAAAAAATACGTATTGGGATCATAAGCCCTTCCAACATAGCTTTCAACCGTTTCCTGCCGTCACTGCAAAAGGCGGACAGCTTTCAGTATATGGGGGTTGCCGCAGCAAATCAGGAGGAATGGTTCGGGGAGCCTTCCCCGGAGCTGCTGAAGGCGGAAGAAGAGAAGGCGGAGGGCTTTCAGGAGAAGTACGGCGGGCAGATATTTTCCGGTTACCGATCTCTTCTGGAGAACCCCGACATCGACGCGGTTTACCTGCCGCTGCCGCCCGCTCTTCATTATGAATGGGCCATGCGCGCACTGCAGAGCGGAAAGCACGTCCTGGTGGAAAAACCGTCCACAACACGCTTTTCCGACACACAAGCGCTGGTTGAGGAAGCGCAGCGGCGGAACCTGGCGCTGCATGAAAACTACATGTTCCAGTACCACAGCCAGATTCGGACCATCCGCGAGATGATCGCGTCTGGAGAACTGGGAGAGATTCGCGTATACCGGCTGTCGTTCGGATTTCCGCACCGCGCCGCGACAGATTTTCGTTACAGCAAGGCCATGGGCGGCGGGGCGCTGCTGGACTGCGGCGGATACCCTGTCAAATTGGCTGCGCTGCTTCTCGGGGACAGCGCAAGGCTGGTGCAGTCTCGGCTGAATTACGTGCCGGGCTGCGAGGTGGACCTCTTCGGCACCGCCGTGATGGAGAACGAGGACGGTATCTGCGCGCAGATTTCCTTCGGCATGGACAACGCTTACCAGTGCCAGCTGGAGGTGTGGGGCAGCAAAATCACGCTGATCGCCCCCCGCGTGTTCACGGCAGGCGCAGACGTCTCCCCGCAGCTCATTCTCCGCTCCTCCCGCGACGAGAAGACGGTTGTTTTGGAGAAAGACGATCAATTTTTGCATTCGATTGAGCAGTTTGAAGCCAGCATCAGAAACCCGGATTCCCGGAAACAGGATATGGAGGGAATGCGGAAGCAGGCTGGCTATATTGAAGCGATCCGGGAAATGGAGGGAGCAAGATGCAAGTAACGGAGCTGGCTCTGCCGGGGGTAAAGCTGATTATTCCAACCTATTTCGATGATAACCGAGGATATAGTACAGAGGCATATAACGACAGAACGTTACGGGAATACGGAATTACAACTCAATTTGTTGTTGATTACGAATGCTGCAATTTAAAAAGCGGAACCATTCGAGGAATTCATTTTCAAAATAACCCACACCCTCAAGCAAAGTTAGTTCGGGTGTTGCAGGGAGAAGTACTGGATTTTATCGTGGATTTGCGGAAAGATTCTCCTACTTATAAAAAGTGGATCAGTCAAGTTATTTCTTTTGAAAACAGGAAGCAGCTATATATTCCAAGCGGCTTCGGACACGCCTACGTAACAAGGCGCCCTAACACCGTAGTTCTTTACAAATTTGATGATTACTATGATCGCAGCTTAGTCCGTGCCATTCGATGGAACGATCCGGACATTGGGATTGAATGGGGAATCACTGAGCCTATTTTGTCTTCGTCTGATGAAAAAGCCCCTTGGCTAAAAGAAAGCGATGTGAATCTGACTAGGGAGAGAAATTCATGATGAAAACGGCAATTGTAACAGGCGCATCCGGGTTTATAGGAGGAGCGGTATCGCAAAATCTTTTACAAAGAGGTATAAAGATTTATGCGATTGATGTCTCGGTAGAAAAAATGAAATCATTGAGCCAATATGGTGATGTGATTCCTATAAAAGCTTGTTTTGAAGAGTATCTCGATTTAGAGAATAAAATTAAAGATGATATCGATGTTTTCTATCATTTTGCTTTTGAAGGAGGATTCGGAGGTAATTCATTAAAAGACTATGATTTACAGTTAAAAAACACAAAATACACTTGTGATGCTGTGAAGCTTGCTTCCATTCTTCATGCAAAGAAATTTGTCTTTTCTAGTTCAGTCAATGAGATAGAAGTAAAAAAATATTTAAATCAAGATTATTTTGAACCACGCTACACATGTATTTACTCTGCGGGGAAAATTGCTGCGGAAATTATAGGAAAAACTTTAGCATATAATAGCGGAATGCAATTTATATCTGGATTAATTGCAATGCCTTACGGTGAGAGAAATCATGCAAAAAATCTTCCAAATATTGTAATTCAAAATTTACTTCAGAATGTTGCATGCAAATTAATCACGGGAAAAAATTTGTATGATCTAGTATACATCAATGATGTTGCAAACGCCTTTTTTCACATTGGCGAATCAGGCAAAAATATGAAAAGTTATTACATAGGGCATCGTAGGCTCAGAACATTCCGTGAACTAATTACGGAAATACGTGACATTCTTGCCCCGAATGTCGAATTGCGTTTTGGAGAATATCCGGATAATTTAGATATGGATTATTCCCTTGTCGACTTGGATGCCTTATACCGTGACACAGGCTTTGAGTGCAAAGCAGATTTTCGCGAAAGCATTTTGAAGACAGCGGAATGGATTCGACAATTCGGATAACGAACTATTTCTAAATCGGGATAGTTTCGGGATCCGTGTGAAAAACGGAGGACCAATATGAAAGGCATTATTCTGGCTGGCGGCAGAGGCACACGCCTTTATCCGAATACGAAGGTTGTATCAAAGCAGCTTCTGCCAATCTATGACAAACCGCTGATCTACTACCCGCTTTCTGTCTTGCTCCTCGCCAGCATCCGTGATATTCTGATAATATCGACGCCGGAGGATACACCGCTCTATCGAAACCTGCTGGGAGACGGGTCCAGACTGGGGATTCATATTGCGTACAAGGTTCAGGAGCAGCCGCGTGGGCTGGCCGAAGCGTTTTTGCTGGGCGAGGAGTTCCTGCAGGGGGATTTCTCCTGCCTTGCGCTGGGCGACAACGTCTTTTATGGACAAGGCTTCAGCGCGATTCTTCGCGCCGCCAGAAAGCAGGCGGAGGAAGGAGGGGCCGTCATCTTCGGGTATCCGGTGGCAAATCCGACGGAATTTGGCGTGGTGGAGTTTGACGCGGAAAACAGGGTCCTCTCCATCGAAGAGAAACCGGAAAAGCCGAAGTCCAACTATGCAGTTCCCGGCCTGTACTTCTATGACCCCGAGGTCGTGGAGATCGCCAAGCATGTAAAGCCCTCCGCGAGAGGAGAGCTGGAGATTACGGCGATCAACAACGCCTATTTGGAGCGGGGAAATCTGCATGTGACGCTCATGGGGCGAGGCATGGCCTGGCTGGATACCGGATCCCCGAAGGGCATGCTGAAGGCTGCCGAATTCGTCCAGAGTGTGCAGGACATGCAGGGATTCTACATCTCCTGCATTGAAGAAATTGCCTGGCGGCGGGGATTTATCTCGACAGAGCAGTTTATGGAGCTCGGCCGCCAGCTTCAAATGACAGACTACGGAAAATATATCATGAACCGCGCGGAGGAAGTCCTATGAAACATCTTCTCGTCACCGGCGGCGCCGGGTTTATCGGCTCCAATTTTGTTACATACCTTTTGAACAGCGACCCAGAGGTCACGGTGGTCAATTACGATCTTCTGACCTACGCCGGGAATCTGGAAAACCTGCGGGAGGTGGAAAAGAATCCCCGCTACCACTTCCTTCGCGGCGACGTGCGCGACGCGGAGACGGTGGATCGCGTGTTCTCCGAGTACGCAATCGACACGGTTGTGCACTTCGCAGCGGAGTCCCATGTGGATCGAAGCATTACCGACCCGCAGACTTTCCTCACCACCAACATTCTAGGGACGCAGACGCTGCTCGACGCGGTAAAAAAGCATTGGAGCCTTCGCCCGGAGGACAAGCATTGCAGGGAGTACAAGCCGGGGGTGAAGTATCTTCAGGTCTCCACGGACGAGGTCTACGGCGCGCTGGGGAAAACGGGAAAGTTCACCGAAACCACTCCCCTCTCCCCCAACAGCCCCTATTCGGCCTCCAAGGCCAGCGCCGATCTGTTTGTGCGGGCATACCACGAGACTTTCGGTCTGCCGGTCAACATCACCCGCTGCTCGAACAACTACGGGCCCTGCCAGTTCCCGGAGAAGCTGATTCCGCTCATGATTCACAACGCGCAGAACGACAAGCCGCTCCCTGTTTACGGCGACGGCATGCAGGTGCGCGACTGGCTGCATGTGAGCGACCACTGCTCGGCCATCGACACCGTTTTGCGGAAGGGAAGGGACGGCGAGGTTTACAACATCGGCGGGAACAACGAAAAGGCGAACATTGAGATTGTCCGCCTGATTCTCTCGGAGCTTGGGAAGCCGGAGAGCCTGATTCGCCATGTGACGGACCGTCCGGGCCACGACAGGCGCTACGCGATTGACAACACAAAAATCACGACGGAGCTCGGCTGGAGCCCGGCGTACACCTTTGAGCGGGGGATTCGCGAGACGATTGCATGGTACCTCTCCCACGGCGAGTGGATGGAGCATGTGACGTCGGGGGAATACCAGAGCTATTACAGGGATTTCTACGGGGAAGGATGAAGGGGAGAGCAATCCTGACATATTGCTTTTCCCAGTGTGGTTTCTTCCTCGCGGCGGGGGATTCGGTTTCCTTGGCGAAGGTTGGCGGCTGAGTAGAATAACGACACAAGAAGAGTATAACTCTGCCGTCGCCCAAACTGAAAGCACGGAAATTGGAATGGAAGAAATCTTACTCCGGTGTAGGTGACAAGAAGTTGAATTTGTCTGCTGCGGCGATAATTTGAATTGCGTTCCACTTGACCTGGCTTTCCACCGACCGACGTCTTAGCCATTTCGGAAAGTGAATGGGTGGAAGAATCTGAATAGCGAGTTTCTACCTTATGTTATTAGCGCTGGGAAAGTCCTTTTGAGCGGATGGAATGGTGCGAAAACCGGTTCGGGAACGACAGGCCGTAAGGTGAGGCGCGTGGGTGATTCCGGGCAAAAACCGCACAGGAAAGCTGTGGAAAGCTTACTGTGCGGTTTTTCTTTTGTGCCATTTGAGGATTTGTTAGTAATGTGTTAGGTACCGCGCAATCATTTGAAGTAAAGTGTGCTTTCCATCATTGACTTGATGGATTCAAGCCACAAGAAGCTTTGACACGGGAGAGAGGTTCCCTATTTTTTGCGTGTCAAAAATTGAGCCGCAATATAGCGACCCAATTTCTGACCACGAGAGAGCAAAAGAGCACCGAAGAGAAGGCAGGACCCTTTCTCCGGTGCTTCTGCATATTCACAGCATCTGCTCCATAAAGCTCCCCATCTTCTCCGCCGCGCTTTCCTGCATCTGGCGGGTAGCGTGCGTGTAAGTGCGGAGGGTGAAGCCTGCGTCATAGTGGCCGAGCATGTTGGACACCGTTTTCACATCCACGCCGTTTTGCAGAGCAACGGTCGCGAATGTGTGCCGAAGATCGTGGAAACGGATGTGGGGTAAGCCAGCGTCCTTCAGAATCTTCTTGTGGAGGTTCACGATGGAATCCGGGTGGTACATTCCGCCGGTCTTGGGGGATGGGAATAGGTACGGGTTGTTTGGATGCTTGCTGTGCTCCTCGAAAAGGAGATCGACTGCCGTCTGTGGGATGGAGATTTCACGGATAGAATTTTCTGTCTTCGGTCTGCGGATCTCCAGTTCTCCTTCCCCATTCCAGCCCGCCTGCTTGCTCACGGAGATGGTACGGCGCTCGACGTTCAGGTCGGACCAGAGCAAAGCTGTCAGCTCTCCTTTGCGGATTCCCGTGACCAGTTCCAGATAAAACATCGCTAGAACGCCGTGCTTTTCCGCTGCGTTCAGGTAGGCTTTCATGTCCTTTGGAGGAAGGATCTTCATCTCCTGTTTCTCAAGCTTGGGAACGATGCAGTCCTCTGCCGGGTTCCAAAGGATCAGACGCTCCTTTACCGCGCGGTCGAGAGCGAGATGCAGCATGCGGTGTGTTCCGCGGATGGTGCTGCTGCTCAATCCGGGGTTGGTCTTTTTCTGTATGGCCCGTTCCCTGCCGTTCTCCTGCAAGTCCTTGT
>ERZ779885.395-NODE-395-length-49707-cov-8.476517_pt1 | contig 49707 bp, 64 predicted proteins | sample MGYA00511554_ERZ779885 | MGnify/ENA primary metagenome ERZ779885 (study PRJEB29588, sample SAMEA2160998) | human gut metagenome | biome: human gut; feature: human-associated habitat; material: faeces | place: Denmark | collected 2008/2010 ... | reverse complement strand
AAAGATGAGATCAAAAAGAATAAAGGAAAAAAACGCGGATCATATAATAAGAAAAAATAATATAAAAATATAACTACAATTTAATAATCACAGTAAGAAAAACACAACTAAAAAAAAGATGCATTTCTGCATGTACCAACATACAGATTTACATCTCTTTTGAATTTGAAATTTTAACGAATATTCACAGACCCCGAACTAGACCCCAAATGATTGCGCTAAAACCCTAAATGATTTTGGTTACCCATGAAATCTAAAATTTCATTCTCACTCTTAGACAACGACTGTTTTACTTTCTTTTCTAAAATTACCGTGAGTCATGATTTTAAGGCATCATTCACCTCTTTACAATCTTCGCCAAAGACATATTTAAAGGCGAAATCATTTAATAAATTTGCACTCCTCATGAGCATCTCTTTTCTAGTAGGCACTTTCTACATACTTATATACGAAATTTATTAAACTATTTTAGAAAAGATGAAAAAAATGCATCCTTAAACAGATGCATTATAATATGTCGCAATATCACTCTCTGAAATATAGCCACACTCAGCCATCGCCTTTAATACGGCATATTGTTTTTGTTTGGCTTGGGCAAAATGATAAACTAATTCATAATTATTTGGCGATTGGGGAATCCCTGCAAGTAAAGAAGCCTGCGCTATAGTCAGATCTTCTGGATCTGTATCAAAATATCCATAACTTGCTTCATAGATACCTGTATAGTTATTTCCATAATTGATCACATTCACATATAGGGCAATGATTTCATTTTTAGAATAATGCTTCTCCAAATAACGCGCTACAAATAATTCTGTACTTTTACGATCCCACGTACCATCAAACATACCATATAAATTTTTAGACAATTGCTGCGTAATCGTAGAACCACCACTCTTTAATAGATCATCATCAAATTGGGATACAAGTGCACGCATAAGCCCAATATAATCAACGCCTCTATGATCATAAAAACGACGATCTTCTATTGCCACTGTTGCTCGTACGAGTTCAGGTGATAAATCATCATATCCGACAAAAGTAGATCTAGATGTGACTTCACTTACCACATCATCCACAGATTGAGATTTTGTTAATTCTAAATAACCCCAATATCCTTTGCCGAAAAAGATGCCTACAAAGGCAATAATCAAGATTAATAATAATTTAAATATAAACTTAACAAACTTTTTCATACCTAAACATTAACATAAGAAAAAGAACTTGTAAAATTACAAGTTCGTAAGATTAATCCTTTAAAGTCACGTGTGAATCATCTTTAAAGATTGAATTTGCCGCAATCTGGCCACGCACGCGAGATAGTGGATATACATTTGTGTGTGGACCAATAATCGTTCCTGGACAAAGTACAGAGTTACATCCAACTTCTACATAATCACCCATAAAGGCACCGATTTTTCTTAATCCTGTTTCAAATTCTTCAACCACATTATAATTTTCATCTTTTCTTCTTAAGATGATATTGTCACGAGCACTCTTTAAATTACTTGTGATACCCCCAGCACCCAAGTGAGAATGATATCCAAGAATACTATCTCCTACATAGTTGTAGTGAGGTGTTTCTACATTGTCAAATAAAATACAGTTCTTTAATTCCACACTATTACCAACTACGCAGTTTGCGCCCACTAAAGCACTTCCACGCACAAAAGCACAATGACGAACCTCTGTTTCAGGACCAATGATGCATGGAGCTCCTAGATATGCACTTTCAAAGACATTGGCACTCTTGTGTACCCATACGTGTTCTTTGACTTCCACATAATCTTCTCCTAAGTTTTTACCCAGTTCTAAAATCAAGTCTTTGATTCCCGACAAAGCTTGCCAAGGATATTCAAACTTTGCTAAATAATCTTTTGCCAAAGTATGATCTAAATCATATAATTCGCTTATTTTGTACATAAAACTTCCCTCTTTCTTACCACTCAGGCTCAAATTTTAATTCAACCTGAACGTCATCTTCATTTATATCTAAAATCGCATAGCTACATGGCTTTCCATCTCTAGAATGCGATAAAGATCCTGGATTTACTAATGTAACACCATCGAAACGATCTAAAAAGGATACGTGTGTATGTCCAAAACATACAATGTCACAATTCAATTCTTTAGCACGATTCACCAGTTGCTCACTTCTTAAAAAATAAGAGAACCGATGAGAATGTGTTACATAAATTTGATGTTTACCAATCGGTATGATTCTTTCATTTTCAAAACGACCAAAATAATCATTGTTTCCACGCACAATGATATATCCTGGAAAATTCATCGGATCATCCTCTAAATCACCACAATGAATAAACAATTTCGCATTCGGATGTTTTTCCTGGATTGTTTTTAATATATCGTTTCTTCCATGAGAATCACTCACAACAACTATTTTCATAAAGTCTTTTACTCCAATTCATCCGGAAATGACATTTGTTCCATACCCTTGCCGCTATCATGCATTAATTTTGCGGTTTTTACACCCACATAACGAAGCATAAAAGGCTGATACCAATGTCCCGTCTTCTTTTCTTGTTCCTGTTGGTAACGAATTACAAAACCATAGCGATACGCATTTTCTTCAATCCATTCCATACGCTTTTTACTTTCTTCAGACAGTTCTTCTTCGACTTTTGAATAATCATATTCATCATCGACATATTGCCTACATAGATCGATCCATTCATCATGGCCCTCTAATACAATCGTATACCCGAGTTGCTGCTCATTTTTGCCGGCACTAAACATATAGTGGTCAACACCCTCATATTCTTTGGATGCATTGACATATTGATCTAGAATTTGTTCATAATTCAAATAACCACTGACCAAATTCAAATGATCCTGACCATCCATAACAGACGCATACGAATCTAACATATTCGTTAGATCTTCGACCATACATATTTGAACAAAGATAGTATTAAATGTCGTAATCTTTTCTGGTATATACTTATATACCGTATTTTCCTGATTTAATACAGCATACGGATTGGTTGGATTGGCAATCAATCTTAAATCTGAATATAATACAGCTTCGTTTTCATAGAACGTCGTTAAATCAATATATGAATAGTGCATCAACAATTGTTTTAAAGAATCATACGAAAAATTCTTTCGAAAACGATTCACAAAATTGACGATGTATTCATTATCTGCATCCTGCGTTTCCTTGGCTTCTTTATAATATAACGTATTTTTTAAATCGAAATCTTTCAACTCTATAAAATCCATAAATTTATCCGGAGTAATATGTTGATTTACCAAATAATCAATATCATCACTATCTAGATATTTTAATAAAACATCACGATTTTCATCGGTTGTATAAGGATATCGAGCTAAAGGATCGTACGATTTATCCATGGTATATAGACAATATAAGCCCACCGCTAGACAAACTACAATCAATAAAATACGTGCTCGCAATTCTTTTTTACTAATCAAAATAAGTACCTCACGCATCCCATTATACTAGACTATTACTTCTCATGCAAACGAGCATATAGAATCTTAGCCACATCTTCTGGAATCACTTCACTCAATTGTTCTACACTCGCAAGACGCATCTGCTTCATGCTTTTAAAATGCTTCAACAATTCCTTTTTACGCTTCGGCCCAATACCACTCACCGTATCCAATACAGATTTTGTCATAGACTGATCTCGAAGTTTTCTATGATACGAAATCGCAAAGCGATGCACTTCATCCTGCATACGTGTTAATAAGAAGAATAAGCTCGACTTAGAATCAATTGGAATTTCATTTAAATTCACATCCATCAATGCTCTTGTCGCATGCTTATCATCCTTTACGAGTCCTGCCACCCTTAAATCAAGCTGCAACATATCTATAATTTCTTTGGCCGCAGCAATCTGTGCAGCACCACCATCCACCAACAATAAATCTGGCATCGGCAAATGTTCTTTCAACAATCGAAAGTATCTTCGATAAATGACTTCTTTCATACTGTCCACATCACTGCGATACCCATCTAATTTATAATGACGATATGAATTCTTATCGGGTAAACCATCCTTAAAGACAACCAAACCACTCACATTAAACGTACCTTGGATGTGGGAGTTATCAAACATTTCAACCGTATGAATATCCGCATTGAATAATTTCGACAACATTTCATTGGCCTGACGCAACTCATTATCCTTACGAAATACCAGTTTAAACTTCTGCTCATGTGCTTCCTTGGCATTTTTATAAACCAAATCTATCAGTTTCTTTTTTTCACCACGAACTGGAATATGCACATTCGTATTTAAAGCTTCCTTTAAAACATCCACAGGCGTTCCGGACGGCACCAAAATTTCTTTTGGCACCACATTTTTTTCATAATACTGCATGATAAAGCTAGTAAAGGCATCCATCTCATCTTCATATAACGGTGTAATTGACATATTTCTCTCCAATAATTTTCCTTGACGAATAAAGAAACCTTGAAAAGAAATATATCCAGAATCCACATAATATCCAAATACATCACGATTAGCACGATCTTTAAAGTCAATCGTCTGTTTTTCAATGACATGCTCTAATGCTTGGATCGTATTATAGATTTCCTGTGCTTTTTCAAACTGCAAGTTTTCACTGGCCTCCATCATTTTAGCCTGCAAAGAATCCATCACCTCTTTGGTGTCTCCCTGCAAAAACTTCTTAATTTTTTTACGCGTCACTTCGTTTTCCTTAGGATCAATCTCATGAATACAAGGTCCTAGACATTGGTGCATGTGATAGTACAAACACGGAGAATCTGGAATATGACGACATTTACGTACGCAAAAGATCTGATTGATTAATTTCACGATTTCATAAGCCGACTGACTACTTGGATACGGCCCAAAATATTCACTCTTTTTATTTTTGATATTTCGTGTTGTACGCACCACAAAATTATTCTCTTTTGTAATCTCAATATATGGATATGTCTTATCATCCATAAACATGATGTTGTAAGGTGGCGTATGTTTTTTTATTAAATTGATTTCTAATAATAAAGCCTCTTTTTCACTGCCCGTCACGATAAATTCAAAATCACGAATGTGCGACACTAAACGCGTCGTCTTATTGTTGTGGGTACCATGAAAATAAGAACGCACACGATTCTTTAATACTTTGGCCTTTCCCACATACAATATATTCTGATTTTCATCTTTCATGATGTAACAACCAGGAGAATCTGGAAGTAAGGCTAATTTATCTTGTAACTGTTTAGAAACACTCATTTTATCCCCTACTTTAATATAACGATAGTTGCACCAAGTCCACCTTCACTTGGACCGGCACTGTTAAACTTAGAAACATTTGGTTGTTTCTTTAAATCCTTCCATACGGCTGTACGCAAAGCACCCGTACCCATACCATGAATGATACGCACTTGTTTAATGTGTTTAACGACAGCTTGATCTAAATATTTATCTAAAGCAGCAATGCCTTCTTCAACACGCATTCCAATTAGATTCAACTCCAAAGGAAAACGACTGGATACCGATTCTACATGCGCTTTATAAGTTGCTTTCTTGATTTGTGGCTTATGCATAGGCTCCAACTTCGAAATTTTCACCTTCATCTTCATACCATTCGTTAAAACGGTAGCTTCATTTCTTCGAATATCCACAATTTCACCATGCGAATTTAAACCTGTGATTTTTACATAATCACCAACCTTAAATTCTTTCTTATCGTCTTCGATTTCTTCAACATGCTCATTTAAAAGATCCAGTTCATGCATCTTTTCAATCTGCTTATGCTGCTTACCCGTCTTTTCTTTACGAAGCACAGTTAAGATTTCTTTGGCCTCTGCCTTTTTCTTTTCGAGCATCTCATTCAATTGTTCCTGATACGATGTATCCAATTGGGCCTTACGCTTTTCGATTTCTTTTTCTTTTTCGTAAGCCTCCTTTTGAACGCGGTGCGCATCTTCAATCAATTGATTAAAACGCTCCTTTTGTTTCAAGACATCATTTTGAAGTTTTTCTAATTTCTCCAATTCTTTTTCTGTCTGCTTTTCATTTTCATTCTTCAAAAAATCCGCTCTTTCTAAAATGGACTCTTCTAAATTGTATTCTCTGGCAATATGAAAGGCATAACTTGCTCCAGATACACCAGGAATATATTTATAGGTTGGCTTTAATGTTTCTGGATTAAACTCAACACTCGATACTAATACAGAATCATTCGCTTTTCCATATGTTTTTACTTGCGAATAGTGAGTTGAAGTAATAATCGTACTTCTTTTTGAAATCAAATATTCCAAAATCGCAACCGCAAGACTGGCTCCTTCCAATGGATCGGTACCATTTCCAATTTCATCCAATAGGATAAAACTATTTTCATCACTCTTCTGACAAATATGAGAAAGACGAGAAATATGACTTGAGAAAGTCGATAAGTTATTTTCAATGGACTGATGATCTCCAATGTCAAAATACATCGATTGATAGAATGGTAGAATGGCTTTATGACATAATACTGGAAAAGCTGCATGGGCCAAAGCTACAAAGAGTCCGATTGTCTTTAATGTGACAGTCTTACCTCCCATGTTTGGTCCTGAAATCATAAGGCAAGCTTGTTTATCCGTTAATTCATATGTGTTACAGACCACTTTCTTTTCATCAATCAAAGGATGTTTGGCATGTTCTAAATACATAGAGTGATCTCTTGATTGTAAAGATGGAATGCATCCATCATAGCGCACTGCCCATTTTGCCTTTGTGAAAGCTACATCAATTACAGTTAATGTTTCTAATGCCGAAGTTAAAGACAACGCATTTTTCTTAACTTGCATCGACAATTCCTTACAGATTCGTTTCTTTTCTTCTTCAATTCGAATCATCAAAGAAGAAATCTCATTATTATCAGCTACAAAGCTGGATGGTTCAACATAATAGGCGAGTCCTGAACTTGATTGTCCATGAATCATACCGCCAAAGGCATTCTTGTCTTGGGCACGAACCAAGACAACAACACGTCCAGATACAGTTGTCGTCATATTTTCCATAAGTTTTAAACTGTTCTTCTTTAAAAACTGTCTTGATTTTGATTGTAATGCTAAGCGCGTATCTACCAACGCCTTATGCATACTTTTTAATGCGGGTGTCGCATCTTCTTTGACTGATCCTGTTAGATCAATCTTTGAAATGATAGAATCCATCAAACGTGTACATCCATCCATAGATTGAGCTAAATTTGTCAGTTTTGGATAGTCAGATTCATCCAGGCTTTGTTTGGCTTGTTTAACAGCCGTTAAAAAATGGTAGATGGAAATCAATTCTTTACTTGTTAGTGTCATCTGTTTCGAAGCTTTTGAGACTGGTAAAGAAATATCATTCGCTCCTGATAAAGAAAGTAAGCCTCCGGCTTGTTCAAACTGAATGGCTTCTTTGGCATAGTTTAATTGTTCTTGTATTTCTAATTTATCAAATACAGGTAACGCATTTAAAATTTTTTCTTTGCCGCAAGAAAAGCTAGAAAATGCAGAAACCTGTGTTAATACACTTGAAAAATCAATAGCCTGGTTTAATTCGTTTCTAAAATTTTGTTCCATAAAATACTCCGTTCTCACCTATTTTAACACAAAATTTATGGTAAACTAAATAAGGTGATTAAAATGGCAACATTGACAAAGAATATGACAAAAGAAGAGATCTTTCAATTAAAAAATAGATTATCTCCTTTTATATTAAAAGAAAGTACACCACAGTATACGTACTATCAAATCAAGACGAAAGAATGTTCGATTACGGCATATACAAGTGGTAAAGTTGTATTTCAGGGAGCCGATCTTTCTTGGTTAGAACCAAAACAAACAAATAGTGAAGCACAAGATCAAGCGGGTAGCGATGAAGTGGGTACTGGTGATTATTTTGGTCCAGTTGTAGTAGCTAGCTGTATTGTCACAAACAAGGCTCGCAAAAAACTTGCACATCTTGGCATTCAAGATTCAAAGCAGGTGGATGATGTTAAGATTCGTAAGCTTGCACCTATCATCAAGGAAGTATGTCCACATAGTATTTTGATTGTTCCCAATACAAAATATAATGACATGCATGATACTTGTAATATGGTGGATATGAAGTGTCGCCTGCATAACCAGGCTTATGTAAATTTGGTGCATAAAGGATATACGCTTCCTAAGCAGATTGTTATTGATCAGTTTGTGCAAGAAAAAAGTTACTATCGCTACTTACAAGGCTTTCCTGAAGTCATTAGAGGTATCACTTTTGAGACCAAGGCCGAAAACAAATACCTAGCAGTAGCTTGTGCGAGTATCCTGGCAAGAAATGCCTTTCTAGAAACGTGGGATCTTATGGAAGAAAAATATGATTTTAAATTTGAGAAAGGTGCCGGAAGCAAGGTGGATGTGTGCGGCAAGAAATTCGTACAAAAATTTGGAAAAGAAAAGCTTTACCAAGTGGCAAAGCTTCATTTCAAAAACACACAGAAGATTGGAGTTTAATTTCCAATCTTTTTTGTCTTCTTCGATCATTTTCAACTAAAGAATAATATCACTCTTTATCTTCATACATCTTTTGATCGCTTCTTGTAAAGTTTCAGATAGATTTGAACAAGTTTCTTTCCACACACAACCTGTCGCAACACTGATTTCTAATTCTTTCATTCGTTTAAGTAATTTTGCATATTGATCAAAGAATAAGAGTTCGGATACATCTTGTCCAATGACCACAAACTCATCTCCACCTACACGATAGGAATTATCTAAGAAGATTTCTTGTAGAGCATATGATGCAGTAATAATGAGTGTATCACCTGCGATATGTCCTATTTTATCATTAATTTCTTTAAGTCCATTTAAATCTAAGTAAATAACACCTAAAGAATGGGGTTCTTTGTTTCTATTTTGTTCTATATATTCATTAAAGTGATTGCGATTTTGCGCATAAGTAAAAGAATTTACATAACTTAAATTTTTTAGTTTTATCTTCTCTTTTTCTCTTTCTATAGCCGTTTTAATAAAGAAACAAAAAGATTCTAAGAAATTTTTTTGGTAGTAATTCTATTTGTGAGTACCCATATGACGTCCCCAATTAATAATTTAGTGTTAAGAACGTTAATAAACGGCTAGTAAATCAGGTAAATGTACTATAGCTAGACAACAGGAAAATGTCTAGGGGTTATTAGATGGGTACTCACAATTCTATTTTAGATTGTCTACCGCAAAAACATCTTTGATTTAATTATTATCCATAAACGGTACAACTATAAAATTATGGATCTTTTGTTGCATAAAACTCGCATAAATTGGACTTGTATAAGGTATTTCACGATTCACATCCTCTATATAATAAGATTTTTGATCTTCAAAGAATTGCTTGATTAAATCCGTATGTTCTAAACATAGTCGAACCATATTTTCAATGCGAATATCTTCATGTCGTTTTCCATATTCAAAGATGCCATTTACCTTTTTATTGTCCATGTCCAAATCTAATACTTAACACCTTTCAACTTGATAAAACTCACAAATGATCTGAAGAATTTCACCAATTGTACTTTCTTTATATAATTCATTCGATAATTTTCGAGCATATTGAATTAATGTATTGGATACATTTAAATCTTCATTAAGTTCATCAGATTTTTTAGAAATTCTACGAACTATTGTGATATAGAATCCACAATACAATAAGAGAATCAATATTTCACAGATGACCATGACCATATAATTCTTTTTCAGTGTTAAAACACTCGCAAAAGCATCCTCTTCATTTACCATAACTAAAATAAAAAGTCATCTAATTGGATGACTTAACGCTCACTGATTTTTGTTTCTACATCAATCTCATAAGGAAGCTGTACAAGCTTTACTCCCGCCTCATGAAACATACGCTTACTCGCAATATTACCTTCAGTTCCATCATACTTATCACTTTCATATACTACGCAAGAAATACCAGCCTGAATAATGGCCTTTGCACATTCATTACAAGGAAATAACGATACATATAAAGTACAACCATGAAGGTCTTGAATGCTATTTAAGATTGCATTCAATTCAGCATGCACAACATAGGGATACTTAGTCTCGAGAAATTCACCATCTCGATCCCAAGGAAACTCCTCATCTTCACAACCATAAGGAAAACCATTGTATCCAAGTCCAACCACTCTTTTTTGAGGATTGACTATACAAGCTCCTACACGCGTATTTGGATCCTTTGAACGCTTTGCACTCAAATGAGCCATGCCCATAAAATATTGATCCCAACTTAATACATCATCACGCATTATTCTTCCCCTTTTCTAAGTTCATTTAAAACTCTTTCAAAAGTAGGTTCTAAACCAATCTCAAAACGCATCTTTTCCTTTGTCGTAGGATGCACAAATTCCAACGCACATGCATGCAACAACTGACCATTGGCCTGAATTGTTTTTCTAGGACCATACTTGAGATCTCCTGCGATTGGATGTTCAATATACTGCATATGAACACGAATCTGATGTGTTCTACCTGTCTCTAACTGACACTTGATATACGCAAATTTCTTGAAGTTTTCTAATACTGTAAAATGTGTAATCGCATCCTTCGAATTATTTGCGGTAACCGCCATTTTCTGACGATCCTTTTCATCACGACCAATTGGTGCATGAATCGTACCATGCTCGTGCGTAAAAGGATTATGTACAATAGCTACATATTCACGATGACACGTTTTATCCTGTAATTGCTGACTTAAAGATTCATGGGCCACATCATTCTTGGCAACAACCAATAATCCTGACGTATCCTTATCAATACGATGTACGATACCTGGACGCATCACCCCATTAATACCACTCAAATCTTTACAATGATACAACAACGCATTCACTAAAGTCCCAGAATAATGACCAGGAGCTGGATGCACAACCATGCCCTTTGACTTATTGATCACAATAATATCATGATCCTCATATACAATATTCAAATCAATTGGTTCAGGAAGAACTTCCGTGGAATCTAGTTCAGGAATAGAAACCGCGATTTCATCTCCTACGCTAACTTTATAACTTGCCTTCATCACCTTTTGATTGACCAAGACATTTCCTTCGTCCAATAAATCCTTAATTCTCTTACGTGAAAAATCCAATTTTTCCGCAAGAACCTTATCCAAACGATCCAATTTAGTATCTCCATCTATCTTTAAGATTCTTGTTTCCATCTCTCTTGCTCCTTCTTATCATCTATAAACATACTTACTAATATTAATGCGATACCCACTGTTATACAGATATCCGCTACATTAAATACGGGAAATGGATAGCCAAAAATATAGAAACTAAAAAAGTCTCTTACAAAACCTAGCGTCATACGATCGATAAAGTTTCCAATAGCTCCCGAAAAAACTAAAGATAAACAAATCTGATAACGCGAATCATTCGTTTTAAAAAACATATATACCATACCTACTAAGGCAATAATGGTAAGTGTGGCAAAGAAACCCATTCCAGCTCCCGCAAACATACTAAAACCTGCCCCTGTATTTCGAACATATGTCAAATAAAAGAAATGATTGATCATTTCAACCGAATCATTTAATGCGATAGACTTCTCAATAGCCCACTTTGTCCATTGATCCAATCCCAAAGTGACCAACACAATCAATAGTGAAGCCACTGTAGTTTTACCTTTTTTCATATACTTCCCCTTTAAAATGACTTGTTTTTTCGATGCAAAAATAACATCTTAAAAAACAACCATACACTCATCCCAATCGCAATGATGTATCCAAAAAATCCAAGTGCTGGTATTCCCATAATCATCGGCTTCATCTTTGTCGTACAAATCAAGCTTGAACCCATAACCAAAGCGGCAATCAACACACATACAATCAAACGATTCACCATCTGATCAATCTTCGCAAGTGGAGCTTGAGAACCCATTAGATTCAAATTGACCTTGATCTGTCCTCTTTGAACCATCTTCAACACATCGCTTGCCTGCACAGGAATATCAACCGAACGAGAAAGCGCATCAATACCACGCTTAAATCCCGACTTTATTTCTTTCTCCCAATCAATTTTTGTCAAACTTGTCTTATGACTCATCGCAATCTTCATCGTATTCATATTCGAATCTAAAGCAGTTAACGTTCCTTCAATCGTCATCATAGAACGAGCTAACATACTAATGCCTTTAGGCAAAGAAATCGAATATACATGACAAATCGAAAACATATCCTGAATCAGTTTGGCGACATCGATCTCTGAATATGGAACACTCAAATATTGATTCACAAAACGATCCATGTCCGCACAAAAAGCCGTATAATCAATCTCCTTTTTACAATCCCCTATCATCAAGATACAATCCACTAATTTTTGTGTATCCCTCAAGGCAATTGCACGAACAGCCTCCTTCATCGTTTCACGTTCATTCGCATCTAAAGTGCCCATCATACCAAAATCGATCCATACGATTTGATTATCACGAATTCTTAGATTTCCCGAATGCGGATCCGCATGAAAGAAACCATTCTCAATAATCTGTGAAATATAATTAAATGCCAATTTATCCGCTATCTCACTACGATCATAGCCCAGTTCATCTAATTTTTTTGAATCACTAATCTCAATGCCATCTACATATTCCATCACAAGAATATTCTTTCTTGTATATTCATCATAAATCTTTGGCGCATCAATAAACTTACAATCCTTATAATAATTCTTAAAGCGTTTCGCAAATTGCGCTTCAATCGTAAAATCCATCTCCTGTTTTGCGGTTGTCCAAAATTCATCGATGACCATATCTAGATCCACTACGCTTGATACAATATCTGAAAGATTCAATATCTTAACAGCCTTCCTTAACAAGGCCACGTCACGTTCCATCCACTCATAGATCTTAGGACGCTGAATCTTAAGTACAACTCGTTTTTTACACTTCAAAGTAGCTGCATGCACCTGCGCAATAGATGCTGAACCTAGACAAACCTCATCAATACTTTCAAACTCTTCTTGAAATAAATCGCCATACGTCTCTTGAATGATTTGTTCAACCATAGAAAAAGGCATGTGACTTGCCTGCGAGCGAAGCTTCATCAACTCTTTACAATAACGCTCAGAAAATAGATCCTGTCTTGTCGACATAATTTGTCCAATCTTAACGAAAGTAGGACCCAAGTCTTCAAGTATCATACGTAACTTAACGGGATCCATTCCCTTTTGGATATGATGCTTTCTTAATATAGATACAATCTGCGCAAACCTTGCACTCGTTGACATCGTATTCGTATCACTCATCGTTTCACATCCTGCTTTCTACGTAAAGGCGTATTTGTCACTTTACCCCTTTTTAAATTCCTTAGCGAATTTGACTTCTTTTTGTCACCCACCAGAATCATTCTCAACAAATGACTCCAGTCTCTATTATTTTTCACCATAACAGTATTTTAACACACTTGTTAAAAATCAAAAAGAAACAGTATAAACTGTTCCTTAATAGTAGTCATCGACGAATGTGATTTTATCCTTTAAACTCTTGCCATAACGAATACTCACATGAATTTCACCATTCTTTGCACAATACTCATCATAACGCTTTGATTTAAACGTATTAAATATGGTTTGAAGATTCTTTGACATCTCATAATCATCCATCTGCAAATCTAATTTATCCTCATCCTGCACAACATGAAGCATTTTAGGATATGTGATCACCAATGAATTATCTGGCAATTGATCATCTTCCACCATTTCATCCACAACTACACGTACATCGCCAACCGAACTTAAATACGTCTTTGTATATAAGTGACAGCTATCTGGCATTGTCGTTGTCATAGTCTGCGTTTCTTTTGACAAATCAATTTGATTTGGACTAATTTGACTCAATTCATATACAAAAGTTCCACAACCAAACACAAATAATAAGATTGAAACAACAAGTAATAAACCTAACTTACGCATTTGTATCCACCCTCTTAGGCCAAGCACGAACTAACATCAATAGTATTGCCAAACTTCCTAACACAAAGGCAATATCCATACAATATAACCCAGCGCTTGTTGTGGCATACATAGCACTGACATAAATTAACACCACTAAACCAATACCACTGCCAATCAAAACACAAGCTACAGGTATCATAGCCAAGACTAAGATCACCTTTAAGACATCGGATTCAAGATGTCTTGGCTTTCTTTCATGATACAAAGGACGCTCAGGCGTTGGAGGCAAATCACTCGATTTAATATTATCATTCCAAGTATCTTTGATATCATCCATCACACCGACATTATGCGCATGCAAACGATAACGCTCCACTCTTTTAGCCATAACTTTCACAAAGAAATAAATGGCTAAACATAAATATAGGATACGACATAGACTCAGCATAAAATCTGTGATCATATAGAATCCGACAAAGAACGAAAAAATCATCGACAATAAGAATTGGCATAATATATCAACCACAATGACTTTTCCAATCAACATAATCAACACTAAAACAATCGCATCAAATAAAATGTGAAAAATTTCATTCATCGAAAAATTACCTAGCTTAGAAAATAATTCCTCTACCTTCACATACACCTTATCAATCGTTTTATCTGCACGATTTGAAAATGGATCCATCGAATCCGTATTGATCTTATAAGCATCTAAAATTTCTTTTACCAACTCATCCACATCGCCAAAACCAGCAACCGCCTCTTCTTCAGCAACACCACTGGCAATTTTGTCATCAATGTATGTTCCATATTCTAATAGGATGTCTTCTCTTTCTTTATCGCTAATCAACGATAACTTTTGATTTAAAACATCCAAAAATTCCTTTTTTAACACTCTACTCCACTCCTTTCAAATATGCATTTACATTATCTGAAAAATCCGTCCACTCCGATAATAATGCATCATATCTTTCAAGTCCTAAATTTGTGATATGATAATACTTTCTTGGAGGACCCTCTGTAGATTCTTTTAAATAAGACTCCAACAAACGATCGTTCGACAATCGCTTCAACAAAGGATAAATCGTACCTTCATTTACTTGAATCACCTCGTTGATACGAGACACAAGCTGATACCCATATAGATCATCCGATACAATAGCCTTTAATACAATCAACTCTAAAACACCTTTTTTAAATTGAGTATTCATGCGTTTCACCCCTGTTCTTTCCCATTAATGATGGCTGAAACACATCTACATACATCTTTTCCAAAGTTGTCAATGAAAGATTACGAATCGACTGTACATACTTAAAATTTGGATTCACAATCCCATTCTTGTATTTTAACTTCAATTCATACGCCTCATTATATTCAATGGCACCCACACCAATTACTTGAACACACATAAATAATTTCGAAGCTTTATTCAACCCCATGATTTTTCCATTACGAATCCAACCACAAAAATACACTGGAATATTTTGGAAAGAGTATCCCGAAATATGGTCAATCGTAATCACAGGAAGATTCTTTTTTTTACCTAAACACTGCGCATATTCTTTTGTCGAGCCATGCTTAGAACAATAAATGACCGCTCTAGGCTTCATAATATCACCTCATTCACTATTATGATATGCACACTACCTTAGATTGTCAAGTACTGTGCTATATATTTAGTAAAAGCCCCTTTAAACAAGGGGCTTTATGTTAGTTCGTAAATTTTTCGTAGATGTATGCCTTGTTTATGCATATGATTTATACTTTATATAAAGGTATGTGTTTCATATAAAATATTACTTTTTAATACTTTTAAAAAATAATAAGTCAAATTCAAGTCATAAAAAAAGAACCTACGCATTACACGTAGGCTTCATTATATTTACGCAATTTCTGTTAATGGTGTTGGGTCAACCCAAATACCGCCAATTTTAACAATATTCTTTTGAACATTAACCGCATCAACTCTGATTCTAGTTACATAGACAACTGCATTTGTAGTATGCAACACATTGTCATTATATCCATCTGAATTTGGCACTTTGTCTACCATACGAATTGGAAACCAACCGCCTAATTGAGATAAGTAGCAGCATAAATCATCGCCGATTTTTTTCAAGCCTTGGTTACCAATTTTCATGTGTACAGATGTAACATAGCTGCCTTCATGCAAAATTTGGTCGATAACTTCTGCACTAGACTGTGTTGTTCCAACTGGTGTATGAGGGTCTGTATCGATACCTGCATCATTTGTCCATCCAATAGCTACCCCATTACGATCAACACGATATGGATATTTAGAGCCTTTAATAACCCTACCAATTGAACCGTTCCAATCTCCTTTTAAGATTTTAGAAGTTCCGTAGCAGTTAACGCTTAATGTATTTGTACAGATAGGTGTACCGACTGAATACTTTTCACCACTTGGAGTGTTTGGAGTACTTGGAGCGCTTGGTGCTACAGTTTGACCATCTAATCTAGCATTTACTTCTTGTGCTAATTGAGGCATTTTCGAATGTAAATAAGGACCAGGACAAGATGTTGCTGCGAACATTCTATGTTCTGTCAAACTACCAGTTGAATCACCAGTATAATTCAATCTGAATCCATATCGTTTACATACATCCACACATAGATTTACTAATGCGTTCCAAGCTTTTGGTGAGATTGTCCACGTATCTGTATTATCATTAGCAATTTCAATTGTAATTGATTGGCAATCGTTGTAATAGTTCGAACTTGTCCATGCTCTGTTTTCTTCGTCTACATTCGAAACAATCGTACCGTCTGAACCAATGCAATAGTTTGCACTAGCCATTCTTCCGCTTACTTGGAATGATTGAGCGCATCTTTCGGCACTCCACTGACACGCCATGTGGTGTGGTGTAATTTTACATACTTTATAGCCACCACGTCCTCGCATATAGTTGTCTGCGCTAGCAGGAATATATTTATTTGTTAAGCTTGAATATGACATTCTTCTTCACCTTCTTCTTTTCCATTTGATAACTCTGATTGAGCTTCTTCTGATAAATCTTCAAATTTTACTTCTTTTTCTTCCATGAATTATACCTCCTAATTTTTTTCGACCAAGAAATCTTGGATTTCATTTCTAGTTTCGACTAACTTTTCCTTATCGGAATCTGACAATAAGCCATTCAAGATTGCAATGTTTGCCTTAAGTAGCAAATTACTTCTTTCTTTATCTTCATCAAGACGATTATCATGTTCAGATAAAATGCGAGTATGTTCATTTAGCTTATTACTTAAGCCTTCTTGCGAAATGACTAACTTTTCGATATTTTTAATTCTATCGTTGTCTTGTTTTAATAATTCGTCATGTCTTAGAACCATCGCTTTTAAATCTTTATTTGGTTTTTGCCAATCTTGAAAAACCTTATAAGCACCACCGATTGTGATGACACCACCACATATTACTAATAGTAGTTGGATTGATCTAATTACTTCTTCCACAATCCAACACCCTATTCATCTTCATTTTTGCCTTCAATGAAACGTGTAAATGCCTGATGCAGTCCGGTAGATGCCAATCCCATCACCGCTCCATATACGGCACTTTCAATCGAAAGGCCTGATACCGCTAGATTTAATGTCATTCCAATTAAAGCAAGCACTGTTGGAATATATTTATTAGGAAAACTTGTAAATGATGTTTTTAAAATATATCCAACAACTAAGCATGCTACCAAAACAACTAAAACAAAATAATTTGTAACTTGTGTAAAATCTAAATTCATATTGATCCTCCTATTAGACTTATTAAAAACGAGCCTATTTCTAGACTCCGCAATATCTATAATTTAGTTACGTTTAACATCACATAACCATCTTTGAAACCATCGTTAGTTGTGATGCTACGAATTTGTGTCATTCTAAACAAACCTGTATCCGTTTCTTTTCCTTCATCTAAAGACACTTGTTTGAATAACACGTAATCTTGTTCATTGATTTGTTTATCTGTCAAATCAAGAATAATAAAGTCATGTTCCGTAAAGAAATTCCATAACTTTGTATTTAAATTGATTTCATGAACTTTAGTCATATAAAATCCTCCTATTAATATAAAAAAAGCGAGGTAAACAAAAATGCTATATTCAGAAAAATTAACATCCTGGTTAAAGGAAAAGAAAATCTATCTAAAATACAGCACTTACACAAATTATTGTAATGTGATCCACAATCACATACTGCCATCACTTGGCAGTTATCAAATCGAGGAACTGAACAATGATATTCTCCAGGAAATGATCCTTCAAAAGCTTGAAAACGGTCGTAAAGATGGCAAAGGCGGTATATCATTCAAATACGCCAAAGACATTATTCAAATCTTGAAGTTTACACTTCCATTCAAAGTCGATGTTCAGTTGCCTTACCATCCTCCTAAGGCGGTCGAGATTTTTGAAAAAGAGCATCAAATAACATTAATTAATCACCTCCAATCTGAGATCAACTGTAAAAACTTTGGAATACTTTTATGCATCCACACCGGAATACGCATAGGTGAACTATGCGCTTTGAAATGGTCTGATATAAATGTACAGACCAAACTTTTAAAAATTGACAAAACCATGATACGAACATACACAAAAGAAGACGGTAGTCATCTTTCAATAACACCACCTAAATCACGTTCTAGCACTCGTATGATTCCCTTGAACACATGGATAATGCATTATGCTATATTGCTTCAAGGTGATGCAGACAACTATGTGTTAACGAATCGAGATAAACCGATAGAACCTAATAAATATAGGCTTTACTACAATAGAGTTTTAAAAGAACTTGACCTACCACATCTCAAATTCCATGCGCTCAGACATACATTCGCTACAAGATGTATTGAATGTGGTTGTGACTATAAATCACTGAGTGAATTGTTAGGCCACTCCAATGTGTCAATTACAATGAACATCTACGTACATCCACAAATGGAATTGAAACGTAAATGCGTAGAATTGCTTTGTGACTACTACAAGTAAATGTATGTCCTTTACTGCTAATAGCACTGGAGGCAGTTATAAACATAACCATATTTATGGAATAAAAGTAAATGAGTATTATAGTGTTACATCAAATTTAAGAGTCCGTAAATCAGATGGCTCATGGCAAGGTGGTATAAGAGATGGAACAGGACATGCATATTTTAATAACTGTAGCCAAGCAGGCAATAAAGAATTAAATACAGATACATATAAAATCGAATCAAACACTTCAAATTCAGGTACTATACAGCCATATATTGTTGTTTTCTTTTGGAGAAGAACTGCTTAATTTATGCAATCCTTTTCCAGAAGTATACTGTAATATATGGAGACAAGTTGTTGTGGTATCCGCTTCCACCTTGTGAATTTGTGATAACAGCTGAAGTATTTACACCACCACAATTTCTGTTTGGTTCATTATATATACCCCAAGTACCTCTAGTGTAATGTATACGCAATAATTCATTTTTATCATCATTTAAAACAACATTATGATAATGACTCGGCATCTCATCTGCACTCAACCTATGCTTATATTCACCACCACTGCTTTCGGCCGTAAAGGACATACTTGTACTACCGTCATTTCCTGTACCTTGACCTATTAATGTTCGCCCTTGTCCAAATTGTTCCCAAGTACCACCTAGGAATGTACTTGGATTCGTATTGTTGTAAGTGATATATACCGCACCTACTGGATACATTGCATTCTTGATTGAGCTTACCAACTTGTTCCAATCTCGATATTGAATTTCATTGCCACTCTCAACCAATACATGACTTGATGATGTATTCTCACTAACCGAACTGAACTTGTACTTATTTGATACCAAATCACCATTAACAGTTAATCGGTTAGCATTATTACCATCTTGTCCAAAGAAAGTAAGTGATTTACCATCTTTACCGAAGTTAATCAACGTGTAAGTAGGCGTAACTGTAACAACTTTCCAAGAATAATCACTCATAAATGAATCCTTAACACCGAATGCAATTTCATAGGTTGAAGTCGTTGAGGTAAATAAGTTACCTGCTTTGTAATCTTGCTCAAGAGTATAGTTGTTATCCCATGAATTTATTTTCGTCCATGAACTAGCACCGCTAGCTCGATATTGGATGTAGAATGATGTCGCATTCTTTCCTGTTAAACTAGTAAATCCTACTTTGAAATGCAATAACGCATATGTTCCACTTGCTTCATCTACTACATAACTTGAGTTAGCACGTTTTGCAGCCACATTAGTCAAACTTGGCGAGCTATATGCCGACACAGTAACTGAACCGCTCTTAGATGCAGTTCGACCACGTGAGTCTGTAACAGTGATTACGTACGATAATGTGCCACTTCCTTGTACAGTGCCAGTTGTAAAAGAACTACTATTGTATGTTTGTCCTTCAAATTTGGTCGATACAGATGTAACAGTTGAACCTTGGCTACCACTTGTAGCGATTGAGAACTTTAATCTTGATTGGCTTTGAACATATTGTCCTATTCCTGTGCAAATTGAATTTGTATCAGATATCGAGACTGTTCCAATACTAGGAACTACACCGCTTCTGACTTTGATAGTTGCATTTACCGACTTAGAACCAACGGATTTTGACCCACTGAATGTTTCTAAAGTAAACGTTGCGATGCCACTTGTTGAGTTAGGTAAGTCCTTTTCCCATGAGGTTGGAATGGTATAAGAAAAGCTAGGGGTTGTTGTACCACTAGCTATCGTTACTAATTCACTTGTTTTACCGTTCCATGTTGCGTAGATTTTATGCGTAAAGTTCTTTGAAGCACTCGAACCGTTAATATTAATAGTGTTACCACATTCAATACTAGGACTATCAATAGATATACTTGATGCTCTTGGAATGGTTGTTAATGTCAACGAACCACTACAAGAACCAGTTCGAGGTGCGTAATAACTTGTATTGTCACAACTAAATGATGCACTTACGCTAATTGATTTAGAACCATCTGCATTGTGCGATACTGTTGTATATCCATCTGCGATTCCAACAGTTTGGCCACTACCACACGAAACTGTATGGCTAGCATCGTGTACTGTTGAACCATTCACTACCACTTTATAGTGTTCGCTCAATCCTTGGTGATTATGGTACTGTGTATTTGAACGAATACCAACCCACCAATACATCCGTGATGTGTTGTTTTCAATAGAATAAGAATCTTCCCAACATTTTAAAATAAGAGAGTATTTATCCCACTGGCCACTACCAATTTGTATTCCGCCACTAAATTCTGCCATTCAATCACCCTACTTTCTTAAAGTCTAAAGAGCCATTTGCTCTTGGCACAAACCCAAACGCACCTACTTTTAAAGACTGCGTAAATTGTCCATCTGTAATGTACATTGTTTGGTCATTTATATACGTTACCTTTGCACCATTCTTTTGAATCGACCATTCTTGATTTGTAATCTTAGTTTTAAATGCACTGTCTGATTTACCTAAAGTTAATGCGTCATTATCAAACGACATATAACTGTTTACGTTGTCTGTGGTTTGTTTCAAACCATCTAATCTTCCATTTACACTGTCAATTTGACCGCTCATCTCATTCTTAGCATCAGTTACTGATTGATTGATTGACCATGTAAAGTCTTTCTTTGTTTGAGTAAACTGAGTTGATACAGTATTTTGATAATGCTCAAATGCCAAATTTGATACATAAGTTTCAGAAACTTTTGAAGTTATTTCATTTGCCTTAGTCTCAATAGCAGACTGTCGCTCAGTGCGTTCTGTATTTATTGCTTCATCTACATCTTCTGGAGCAGGTGTCCAGTCTGTAGCTTTATTACCTTTTTCAGCTTTTACATTTTTAATATATACAATAACTGAACCAGTGCTAGCATCACTATCTTTTCCACGAACATATATTCCTAACCTAGGCTTGTCTTTGCTAAGACTATTTATAGTAAATGTCATTCTTTTCCATAAACCATCGTTAGCCATATAATCCAATGTTCCATAAGGACTATAAGCACCATCAGATGTTGTAACTGATTTTTGTACATTAATATCAGAAGTGTTTGTACTGGCAGGGTCAATGCTTATTTCAAAAGTAAAAGTTATATCTTCACCGACATAATCAGAAAAATCATAAGTTATCTGTGCCCAACCGTTTGTAGACGTTAATTTATATATTCCGTTATCACTATCTTCGGTAGTAAGTATTCCGCTCCATCCCTTACGAACCCATCCCTCTATACTCGCATTTGACGAACCAATAATTAAATTCCTTCCACCGATTTCTAAATTATCAATCTTATTACTAGTTTCAGTAATCTTAGTAGCTTGTAATTTAATCGCATCTGCATTTTGCTCGATTTTAGTTGTATTTGAAGTAACTTTATTCGTTAAATCTGCTAATTCTTTCTTAGCTTGTTCTGCTTTTTGCTTTGCATCATCTGCTGCCTTTTGTGCTTCTTGTGCATTTTCTATTGCAGTTTGAGCATTACCTTGAGCAGTAGTCGCATCTGATTGAGCTTTCTGTACTGCAGTTTCTGCATTTGTTAAACGAGTTTTAGCGCTTGCAATTTCTGATTCACTTGCATCAACTCTACCAGTCACTGATTCTAGATTAGCTTTTGCATCTGCCAACTCTTTATTAGCGTTGTCTAAATTTGATTGAGCACTGTCTGCCTTTTGTTTAGCTTCATCTGCTAAAGTTTGAGCACTCTGAGCATTTGTAACTGCTTGATTTGCAGTCGCTTGAGCTTGAGTTGCTTTCTTTGTTGCATCAGCGATATCTAACTGAGCTTGCGTTGTATCTGATTGTAACTTTTCGATTGAACTTGCTTGAGTTGTAATTGAATCGGCATTTTGTTTAATCTTGGTATTTAAGCTACCTTCAATGCTTGTTAAATCACTCTTAGAAGCATAAGTTTGAGAAACTGTTGTCGATAACTCACCGACTTTCTTTTCAATCTCTGTTGATACATCTGCATGAATCGTTTTTGATTCGTTTGTTAAATCAACTTTGGTTGCATATGTTTCTTTAACAGTAGCAATTTCACTTGCGTTTGCGTTGGCTTTATCCACTGCATCTTGAATCTGTTGCTTTGAATCAGTGATATCACCTTTAATAGCATCAATCTGTTGTTGAGCTTTACCAGTACTAGTATTTGCTTCTTGTGCTAGTTGCTTAGCTTCACTAGATTGAGTGTTAGCGGTATTAGCTAATTCATTCGCTTTACTTGCTGCCGTTTGAGCTTGCGTTGCTTTATCAACTGCTTCTTTAGATTGATTGTTAGCTTGAGATACTTGAGTATGAATCTCACCGATTTTAGCATCAATTTCATTCCACGTGTTATCAAATATAGCTTTCGTGTACTTGATTTCACTTGGATTTGCATACGTACATTTCCATCTTTTCCATAAGAACTTATCACTTTGATAAACTACATTACCAACAAACCACTCACCGCCGACTAATTCGGTTTGTGATGATGAATAATAGAACTGTTCCTCGGCGCTCACAAATGACTGACCATCTTCACCTTTAATTACAGACCATCGGTATTTTGTTGGGTCCTCAGAACCATATTGTTTTGAATCCGAATACTGACCAATAAATTTACGATTTGAGTCTGTTAAGCTGAAATCAACACGACCATCTGAACTGTTTGCATAGGCAATATGTACATATGCGCTTGTTCCATTCTGACCATCTTGTAGTCGCATTACAGTGACTTCTGCAGTTGCCTTAAGTATTTCTCCGTTCATGGCTTTAAAGCGATATACGGCCTTTTCTGTGAAGTCTGAAGCATTGACTGTGATTGTTTGACTCGTTGATAATTGCACATCGTCTTTGTACCAAATAATTGAATACTTAGATGTGATGTCAACCCCATTATCCTTTACCAATGCAGTCAAATTAGTTAAATCTGAATCTTCCTTAAATAGAACTCCATTTGAAGATACGATTGAGCCTTCATAAACTTTCTTTAACTCAATCATCTTGTTCATTTCACTGATCAGAGCCGAACTAATCTGCGATTGCTTTTCTTCAAAGTTATCAAAGATTGTCTTGCACTTTTCTGAATCAGTGAAACAAATCTCTTGTTCTGTGATTCGTGCTTCTAAATATAAAGTAGGACTATACTCCGCATCTTCAATCGTGAACGTATCACCGATATCCGCATCAATATATGCATCTACATCATATGTAACTTTAGGAACACAATTCTTTTTCAATTGAGCTAGTGCTTGACCATATAGTGTCTCAACATTTTCAGTTTCATAAGACCAAATTTGCACTGCGTACATATCGTTTGAATGATTTGTGATTAGTGTTGAAGGGAATCTGTCTCTAGCTTGAGGTGCTAGTATATTGTTTCCGTTAACTTTATACAAAACATTTCCGTTTGAATCATTTACAACTCTACCACTAATTGAATTAAGTTGTAATCCATTTGTTCCTGTAGGTCTGATTGCAGTGTATAGCTCAGTAATATCACTTGTTTTAATGATTCCATACACATCATTTGGATATCTCAGTATTGTACTGCGCTTGTCACTTCCCATTCCTTGAATGGAGTCTGAATGTGCTCTGTAAATATTCAACACAAAATTCTTCAAAGAATAATCATCATTCAATTGAGTTACGAACTCTAATTCTGCATCAAACACTGTTGCAATTGAATACAATCGAGCTAGTACAGTATCACTTCCAGTCCACTCATGTGTGATACGTTTGTCTGATACCTCATTTTTGCCAATTACGAACGATTTCTCAAATCCATACGCATTTACATATTCTGCAAATGACATAGCTCTAGGAGCTTTATATGCATCTACATATTCATTCGTTAATTCAAGGCAAAGACCGTAGGCGGTAACAGTTGTTGTGTTACCACCTTTTTCAACATTCATGATTGTTAAATAATAGCCTTTGTTTTTTCTTGTAAAGCTAAGCCTATTTCCTTCAACTAAAAAGACTGCATCATCATGTGCAGTCAATGTAGTGAATTCAAATGTATATGCTGAGCCTTTCAAATATGTATGCAATGTTTCATCAAAGTAATGCATTGCGCTAGGTACTGTATTGTCTAAAAAAGCTAACACCTTATCATAAGGAGTCAATACTGCTATTCTGATTTGTTCCATTATAACCATGCCTCCCTAATTCTAGCCTTTACTATTGGTTTTGATTTTGACCAACTAGAGCACGTAGTCTTTATCTCTGTAGTACCGACTGGAGCTTTAAAATATTTAGTTCCTAATACCTCATCTTGAGGCCTAGCCATTCCATTCACATAAACGTGAGATGATTTTCCGTCAATAGTGATTTTAGTTCCACTTGGATATCTGTTAGGGATATCTCTCCATTTTGATACATTGTTCTTTGTAAAGTTTATTACATCAAACCCCATCATGCCCATCAATTGGTTTCCACCTCTATCACCCCATTGTTTAAATGCAACCTGAATCTTGGTGCACTTCATGTTTACAATCTCTGGAATGTAGTAGTCGTGATATCCTCCCCAGTAGAAGAAGCGAATGTTTCCTCCCTCTTTTAGAATATCGCAATGACCCCAGTCCCAATACCATGGATTTTGCGTGTGTAAATGTGAAGTAGTGTATGAGAACTCTCTTAGCATTTTACCATTCGCCCAAAACTCATAATGTCCTGTATTACCTACTGTATCTGTCTTGTACCAGTTACAACCGCAAATCAATTTATTATCTGCTGTTAAGAAGTTGATACACATTTCACCAGTTTGACCCATCAAACTCGCATAGAATATCAAATGAAAATAACAATAGAAGTTCTGAGATCCACTTGAATCTCCATTTGAATCTGCAGGTATTACCAATGTTCTTAATCCACCACTAGCATTTCCTTTTTTTGCTCCAACCGTTCCAAAACCTAGAAAGTTTTGACCAAACCAACTTTTTTTTGCACAAGTTCCATTAGCACCAAATTGTGGATGCATTACATCTGTACCGCTTGTATCATCCGCACAATCATAGAAATTGTTGATATTAACTAAATGTTCACTCTGTTGATATGATTCAGAATCTAATTCTTCAATTTTTCCATATTGCATGACACCTTCAGTTGATACGATACCAATATATCCGGTTTCAGATGTTGTCTGAACATCATAATCAATACTTACAGGTACAGTTCCTTCATTGACAATGTTCAATACTCCATCAGTAGCAGTAAATTCTTTTTCTGTGGATGAATATTTCCTAGGGTCTGAGCAATAGATTTCGATTTCACCGATCACGTTATTACTTCCACCATCAACTTGTGTATTAGATGTCTTAGTTCCAATGAAATACCTGTCACTTTCATCATTAAAAATGACTTTTACTTGCTCACCACTCAACAATTTATTCATCTTGTTGTAAGCTTCTCGAAATTCTCTGCTTCCTCTAGCTCTCAACTGGTACCTAACAGTAATCGTTCTTGCAGGAGTTGTTTTATATCTGTAATAAGAACCATCCATTCCATCAATTTCAGTATGTTTTACTTCTGATTCCATCAACTCACGTCCTGTTACAGAAAGTGTACGATATCCATCTATTTCATTTTCTAAATATACGCCATTATATGACATGGCTTCTGTCGGTAGGTTAGTACCGACGATGCCACTATTTATTGTATTTACGAATGGATACATTATCTGTTACCTCGCAATCTCTCATTGAATTTTGAATGTCTGTTAATCTCATTCTGATTTGCTCTGTATGTTGCACGTGCGAATTCACGATCATTAATGTAAAGTGGTGTTTCGACTGTTAATTGAGCGTTGCTAGTGTAATCGTATTCTGCGTTCATATCACTCACAATGCCTCCAAAAGCCATTTTAGGAGCACTCATCATAGGAAGATAGAATAAATCCTCTGAAGCTCTTTTTGCGTCAGAATACATAGATTTAATACCTAGAACAAAACCTTTGCCAATCCACATACCATCTTTCTTAGTAACTTTAGAAGGTGAGCCAATTTTAGCCTTTGCTTGAATTGCAGCATCTGCAGCTGCTGCTAAACTAGCGGCCGCAGCTCTAACAGAACCTTCACTAGCTCTTAAGCCATTCGCCAATCCTTGACCAATCATCTGACCACAATATTGTGCTTTTGACTGGCACGCATTGAATGCACTAATAATGTTATTGCATGAAGATCGTGCTATTGACACACTTTTTGATAAGCTTCCTTTAAGTCCTGCTGTAAACTTAGTACCCATTGCAGTTCCTGAAGTCGAAGCCCTAGCTTCTGCTGCAGACATTGCACTGATAATGTTATTGCATGAGCTTGTCACCGTAGCCGATGTACTAGCAAATGTAGTACCTACCATACTGATAGCAGTTACAAGGGCCATCATCTGAGTACCTGCGCTTCCTATGCCTACAGAAGCTGCAGATATAGCTCCTATACCGGTTGCTACTGCAGCTAAGCTAGCTCCCATATCAAACAAATTTAAACCAGTAATAATCTGAATGCCTTTAGCTAATTCTTTGAATCCTTTGCCAGCATTCAAAGCAGATTGTCCAATAGATTTAATCACTCCTGAAACTGAGTTTAAGATTCCACTTACTGTTTCTCCAAACGATGTAATTACACCACTGATACCTTCAAACACTTCTTTGATAACAGGTCCAAACGCAGAAACAACATCTGCAACACCCTGAAGAACCATTTGCAAGCCTTCACCTTGCGACCCAACCAATGCCATAGCAGCACCTGTTGCAAGAATAGCCGCTGCCAACGCAAGCCATGTAGTAGGTGGCACCATTGCGATTGCAGTTCCTAATCCTGTAAATGCAGTTGCTAAACCCTGTCCAATACCTTGTGCTACCGTACTGATTGCAGTACCAAACGATTCAATAACAGTGCCGACTCCTTCCAAAGCCGATTTAATGCCTTGTCCGATACCTTGAAAAGCAGTACTAATTGCTTCTCCTAGACCTGTTATAATTCCTTTTACACCTTCACATACCGAAGTAATAACATTGGAAATTCCTTCAAATGCAGAATTAATAATCTGTGCAGCTTTAGATGTTTTCTGAGCAGTTCGCATTGTTGCATCACCAATACTGTCACTTGGAGTACCATTTTGCGGTAATTGTCCAGGTATTTCTTGAGTTGGTTTTTCTCCTAATCCTCTGATTTTGTCAATAATTGATTTTAACTTTGAATATCCACCTTTAGCCGTGCCAACGACACCACTAATCATACTAGATACTTTGCTACCGACTTTGATTGCAACAAATGCTCCTGCCAATAATTTGACTGCACTTGCAAATCTCTTAACATCTTCCGTTTTAAGATTTGCTATGAAATCTGCAATTTTACCAGTTACTTCTTCTACTTTTGCAATGATATTTCCAATGTCTTGTCCTAACTGCTCAAAGACTTTACTGTCTTGCAACTTATCCATTACATTTCCAATAGCATCTTTGACTTTGTCGAACAATGTAATTGCGTTTTGTACTGCATCTGTCTTCATAAATCCATCATAGAATTGTTGGACCATAGCTTTAGCATTGTTTGCTCTATCTGCAAGCCAATCCATAGCTTTTGATACATTCTCCAAGGCTCCAGGCTTGAAGTCCCATGTCAAACCATCATCCTTGGATTCCATGATTGAATTTCTAAAGTCATAGATTTTAGATTTAATCTTTTCTAGATTATCAACTAATCCACCCATGGCTTTTGACTTCAACATGTTATTCATTGCAGACAAGAACCCTTGTTCTAAGTTTTGTACTGCACTCTTGATGTTAGTCATAGAAGTTTTAACACCTTTAGAAGCTTCTAATGCAGTTTCTGCAAATCCACCGGTTTCAGTATCACATTCAATCATTGCATCATTAAACTGATCAAATGTAATCGTTCCATTCTTTAATGCATCATACAATTCATTTGCATTACCACTTGCAATACCTAGTTTCTTAGATACTTTAGTTAATGCTGGAGCCATTGTTTCCTGTAAGGTTCTCCATGATTCCATATCAACTGTACCTTTAGCAAGCATCTGTGAATACTGTTGTAAACCACGTGATGCATCTTCTGAACTAGATCCACTTGCTAAAAACGCATGGTTTAATGCAGTTGTAGTATCAGTTGCCTTATCAATATTACTTGTAACGGCAGACAACGACTTAGATGTTGTTACAACATCTGCCAAGTTTGTTGGTAAGCCTTGTACTGACTGATTTAACTTTGCAACACTCTTTTGAGATTGTTCAATTGAAAATCCCAAAGACTTCATAACTTTTGGATAGGATTGCATGGTATCAAATCTATTAATAGCACCATCAAAGGATGAGCTAAAAACGTTCATCGTTGCACCAATAGCTTTAGTTATGCCGACACCAGCTACAATAGATTTAACTCTATCACTAAACGACTGGCACGCTCCTATAGCTTTGTTCATGGTTGAGGTCATATTCTTATCGGTTGCCGTTAGTATGGCTTCAACACTAAAACTTTCTGCCATTGTTATCCCTCCTTTTTATTTATGAACTCTGCCAACTTATTAAACTTGCTTTGTTTCTTTATCCCCATGACACGATCCAACTCTTTCTGATAGTCAAAGAACTTGCTAAATTTCGTGTATACCATTCTCTGTTTCTTGCCTACTTGCTTTTTAGCCTGTGCAGTCATATTTAGGTATGCTTGTAAATGCAGATAATACTGGTCATCTACCATTTGTAGCTCTTTAGCCTTCATTAGAAGTCGATATTCGTAAGGGGTAAGATTATTTACCTGATCCAAATTTTTGAAGTCTAAGTATCTAAAACAAGTCAAAGCGACACGTTCATACATTTCATCAAATGTTTCGTCTATTTCTTCTCTTCTTCCTGCATGCTCGTCATCAGTGATTTCACTTCTTTCTTGCACGCATTCGCTTGAGATAAAAAATTGATTACGTCCTCAAAAACTTTGTCGATATCTTCTACATCTTCTAAATATCTTTCAATGTCTGTTTTCTTTAAACGTGGTGTTTGTCCAATATTCATACAGAAGATACAATCGACTAATGCATCAATATCTCCATCCATGATGCTTGCGACCATAAATTTCAAACCTACTTCTTTTTTGTTTTTAGTGTTTGGTACATCCACAGTCACTCTTTTATTTACTTCATGCAAGAATCCGAACCCTGCTACTAGCTGATAAATCTCTCCATTTGCTTCAATTTCCATGTTTTTACTCATTCAAAGTCCTCACTTTCTAAATTTGAAAATAAAAGGGGCTTTTCTGCCCCTATGTTCTATACGCTTGTTCCTTCTTCTTTTGTTACATCTTTATAAACGTAAGATGCTACTTCCTGCTGTTCTTTAGTTACTGATGCATATCCATCTGCTCCATTTCCATTCGCTCCAAATGTCAAAGAAACTTCAACAACTCCTTCTGCTTCAGATGAAATTGAACACTCTGTTAAATATCCTTGGTAGTATTTAGATTTAAACTTGCCGGCATTTTCTGTAGTGCCTTCTTCTGCTAGGTTTACTTCCCAACATTCGACCAACTTATCTGCCAGCATAGCTTTTTCTAATTTGTCGATAATTGCATCACCTTTTGCTAAAACAGATGTTGATGTAATTTCAATTTCTGCCACTGATGGTGTACGAATAGTTCCGTCTTTTGTTGCAGTCGTATCTGCATCTTTAGTTACGTTTCGCTCGTTTTCTGTTGGGAATGCAATTGCACTAGCACTTTCTTTTTTTGAATCTTCTGCAACTCTGAAAAGATAGATCAACTGTTTGCCTGCTACTGATTCTTTCATTGTTTCTGCGAACATTTGTAAATCAAATTTCATTATTTTATTCCTCCTGTAATTCTAAAATCCAACTCTAAAACACCATGCATCAATGGTGCTCCTGTACTTGAATCCGATAATATCCGTTGGTTGACATTTTGGATCATAAAAGCAAAGTTGTTTGTGTGGTTGATTTGTCTAGCCACTTTCTTAATGGTTTGCATAATTTCAGACAATTCTCCACGCTTCCTAGGATTGTTGTGCCAAACATCCACAACTTGCGTGATATTGCCTAAAATCATTGTTTTATTCCCATAATCGTCCACTAGTTGACTTGAACCAATGTATACATATGGATATAGTGTCCCTTCACTTGGAAGAAACGTATCGTATACATTAATACCTTTACTTTTTAACGCTTTTTCTAATTGCACTTTTAGTGCAGTGAATAATTCCTGCTGTGAATCCATTGCATCACCTACTTAACTAGTTTCTTCATATCCGATTTAAAGATTGGTACTTGTTGTTTGAATGCAGGTCTAACAAAAGGTTGTGCGTCCATAAAACGTGTTCCAAATTCAACATAAGGTGCATAATGCGTTGATGGTCCTTCTGCATATGTGAATCCGCCATCACGTGTTTCACCTCTGATGCTTCTTTTGGTTGCACCTGTTGAATACCCTTTTGTAAATACTGCATTTTTAACTGTTTTATTTTGCATATCCATTCCATTCTTCAAAACAACTGTTTTCACATCTTCCAAAGAACAATTCTTTTTGAGTTTCTTCTGCAGTTTATCTAATCCTCTTATTTCAACTTTTGCCATATTTATTGCACCTCAGACAGAATAAAAGACTCCTTTGTTCGGAGTCTTCGTGAGTAATCAACTTTGTATTTCTTTGCACCGATTCGAATATGATCAAAAGATTTTTCATAAATATTTTGAATATGACAAGTAAGGCTTCCTTGTTTGATTTGTCCGTATACCTGCATCATAGTTTGTGTTTTTGTATCCATTATGGAAGCCATTGCCATTTCTTCTTCAATCGAATCATCTTCATAGTTGCCTGTATTCTCATTATAAGAACCTTGCACAAATCTTTGAAAGTAAATAGGTTTATCGTACCTCATAAGAATCGTACCTTTCCTTTATTTTGATTGGCTTGCTCATCTCTCCAGGATTGAATCTCAGAAGAGAAAGAAGAGAAGTCATCATCATTAAATGACATTGACTCCCCTTCTACTGAATGTGTTTGAACACCCTCAGAACCAATCCTATTAAAGCGTTTGATGGACACTTCAGTAACGATATATTCTAGTTCATCCGGTATGATTTTGACGCTTAGAAGCGCTTTAAGTCGACCCTCCGTAAGTCTTACAATGGTCTCTAGCTTTTCATCATCAGTTTGCAATCCAAGAAGCAGTTTTACATCATTTAATACGGTTGTTGTCGACATCTTTAATCACCTATGCCTTTAAATCAACAACTACATCGCCTTTTGATACTGCTTTGTAGTTTCTGTCACATTCAACTACTGTACAATGATTAGATTCTTCTGCTTTGATATCTGCTCCTTCTTCGAAGTTCTTCCAAGATTTTACATCTGCACCATATGCCACTGTGTCTTCAGAAGCTCCTACCTTGAACTTGAATTTGTTATTCGTAGATTGCAACTGTTCTGCAACTGCTACTTTTGTAGTTCCTGTTTCTTCGCCTTTAGAAGCCGTTAATGTTAAATTACGCAATGTCTGAGTATCAGAACCACCTACTGCAAAGTGTGCAATTGCATCTTGGTATTCACACATTAAACGTAATCCCATGATTGCGAACATATCGGAAATAGCACGATCATAGTTTCCTTCTACATGGAATCCTAAGAAGCCAGTAGTACTGTCAGTAATATATGAAAGTCCTGCTTTAACAAATTCAGAATCACTTGGATCTACATAATATGCAATGATGTTGTTCATTGGAGTAGCCACTACTGTTTTTTCTGCAACTCGGTCTGTTAAGAATACAATATCTGCTCCTAAGAAGTTCTTAATGTATGTTAAACCGAATGCAGTCTGCATAGATACATTAGCTTCTCCTAAATAGCGATAGGCATCCAAAGTATTTACAAATACAACAATACCTGTAGTATTTCGTTTCATTTGTTGGAATTTGTGTTTAACATTACCGATTGCCATTGCGATAGCCAATTGCCAAGTAGCTTCATGTCCTACTAAGCTGCCTGAATTCAACTGTTTATATAAGCGATCAGTGATGTTATCTTGCAAATCAATACGGAACTGTTCGTCAGTATCAGATACTGCAGCTTCATATCCTTTCTCTGCAATTGCTTCAATAGAAACGGCCTTGCGGAATTTCTCGATTTGAATTGTATCAAAAACTTCTTCTGTAACTTTATATTCGCTTAATGGAATTGATTCGCCTTCTGCTACATGTCCGTCCTGTAATGTTCCTGTAACTTTCTTTGTTTTTAAAACTGAACCGTTTGCTTTACGGATTGGACGAATGATTCCTAATACATCCAATAAAGCTTGGATGTTCTTTCCAAAACTAGTAACAAAATCAATTTCGTGTGCTCTAACTTGGATGTTGCCTGCTCCTGTTAATTCTGTAGGTGCTGCAAACATTTGCAAGTTCATACCTTTATAAATTTTTTTCATATGTTAGTTCTCCTTTTTCTATTACTGGAATAAATCCATATTTTCTGCAATCATGCGTTGTCTTTCCATTGGATCAGTGATATTCAAGATTGATTCACGAGTTACCCCTTTGTTTGAACCACCACGTTTTGGACCGTTGCCTTTCAGTTTTTCTTTAACTGCTTTTTCTACTTCAGATTCAAACATCTTAACAAATGCATCAACCGCTTTCTTTGTTTTATCTGCATCTTTATTAACTAGAACAGATAAAAGGTCCTCACCAACGTTAATATCATGTTCTGCGCACATTTTACGTGCTTCATTTGTCATTTCTGCGATTGCGTTTTTTGCTTTCAATTCATCTAGCTCTTTTTGCACCTTGTCACGTTCTGCTTCTGCTCGTTCTTGTGCATTCATTTCTGCTAAGCGCTTAGCTTCTGCTTTTTCTTTTTCTTGATCTGCTTTCCAACGTGCAAACCTTTTATCAAGAATCGCATTCAAATCTTCATCTGAATACTTCTTTTCTGGTGCTTTGTTTTTTTCTTGGTTGTCTTGTCCCTCAGTTGATTGAGTGTTTTCTGTTCCTGTAATCTCATTCTCACCTGAAGATTCATCTGCAAAAAGTTGTAAGCAAAAAGGTAGTCTGTCATTGAATTTTTTCATAAGTAAATTTCCTCCTATTTTTCTGACTTTGCTTGTCATTTCCCATATCTTTTTAAGGCTTAAATGCTTGGCCTATAACCCATACAGTTTAACGACGTGAATGCTTGGTCTTGTTTGGTAGTGTGGATATGTAGGCTTTATAAGTCTTGGCTTTTCCACAAAAAATGCACCGTTGATTACGTACTTCAACGATGCACTCTAGCCATTGGTCAAAATAAACCTTTTCGACACGCTCCAAATATTTGTGATTACACATCTCTTAGATCCACGTATTCCGGATACGCTTCTTCTGTGCTTTTGCATCCTATTCTGAAGAAATTAAGTGCTAGTTCTCCAGCAAGGTCCAAACCCGAGATATACAACGTCTTGCTATCTTTATCAGGTTCGTAATATCTACAAAGTGCGTCGGATGTTTCGTCGATTGAATTGGCCAATGTCAAAAATAGTACTGAGATAGCGCTGCAGACGATATCCTTTCCTATCGGAGCGTAACGAGCATGGCCATGTACTTCAATCAAGCAATCACTTTCTGTCTGTTTAATCTTAATTTTTATCACATAGTATCACCTGTTTCATTTGTCTTTTTTAACTTAATAGTTCTTTCAGATAGAAAGCTAGATGTAACTCGCACTTTTGGAAGCCAGTTGTTATCTGGATTTAAATTCATTTCTATCTTTAAATCTGTTAGCAAATCATATTGATCCACAATATCATCTGCATGGTCAATAATACTTTGTGCTGCTTCTTTTATATGCTTCTTAATTTGTTCTGATCTATCTTCACCACGTGTGAAATAATAATCCATAGTATCACTCCCTCGCATAATAAAAGGCCACTCGTTTTGAGTGACCTGATTTTTTTAATAAATGTCTTAGCACCAAGCAACAGTGCCCGTCTTTTCCCCTACTGAAATACCCCATAAAGCATGGCCTGCATAATACTGTTTAACATCAACAGACGATTGCTCTAATACTTCACGATTCCCATTATCGTATATAGCAACTTTACCTTTAGCCTTTGGATCTATGTCAGGCGAAAATGAATATACATATCTGCCGTTGTTATATTCTAATAGCTCAAATGTAATCATTTTTTCACCTCTCTCTATAGAATAACACCGAGTAAAGAAGATAGCACAACGTTAAAAGAATCTTTTACAAATTCAGAAGCTTTTTTCATGCCACTGTTTTCTTCCAAAAAGATAACACCTTCATAGGTAATCTTAAATGGCGGGTCTGTTTCTACATATAATTTAACATCTTTATATTTGTTTTCATATACCTTGAATCCTTTGATGTAGCCATGGGTTACTAATGTAGAAATTACTTCCAGCCAGTAGTTTTTAGGAACATCAAATAACTTAGAGTTATAAGAAAAATCTTCTAATTTAGCTTCTTTGCCAAGTTTCATACACTCATATAAATATTTTAAAATCTTGTACATCAGTACTTGCATATCATTACTTGCCACAACTTACTCCTAAAACATAGCTACTTATCTACGAAACCTTTTTTCGGCTTTTTCAATTCTTCTTGATGTTTCTCAAAAGCTTCCTTAATTTCTTGTGGGGTATCCGGTTTTAATACCTTTTTTTTAATTGTTGACTTTTCCCTGTCAATGTAAGGATACCAAATTGGCGCCCAATGCATAATTATATTTACCTCCTTAATTTAATTTCTACTAATCGTTTGATTTCTTTTGATATTTCATGAGCGTTATCACCATTTATAAAACAATCACTAAAAGCTTCTGCCATAGTTTCTGAATAACTTTCGGATGCATATCCTGAAATATCTTCAATTAATACGTTTAATCTTTTCCCTTTAATTATACCTTTTGTTTGGAGATTATTAAAGGCTTCTAAGACTACTTTTCCGGATTCATTACACTCTTCCCAAGCATTTTCTATTTGTAACATATTTTTATAGTTTATATTGCTATTCAAAAGCTCAAATTCTAAAACGTGCGCAGCTTCATGCACCATATCGCTTTCAATTGTTGTCCCCTTCATCCAATACCCTATATTTACCTGCTCTTTTATAAGGTTTCTATAGGCATCGGGGTCTTTAAAAAGCTTAGGATTTAAGCTAATATCGTTTTTACTTGGTCTAAACACCATTGCTCCATTATCTGAAGTTGATATACGATTTACATATTTATTGATTTCCGGATATTGATTTAGCATGTTTCTTAAGCTTTTAAGCGCTCTTGAAACACTTGAGTAATTTAGTTCTTTTATAGACTCGTCTATCTCAATGTTAAATTCATTCTTCCATTCTGTGGATAGATCAGCATAACGCTTATCATTGGATGTTTTTTCAATTTTTTCTTTAACCTTTGATATTAAAAAGCTTTTGCTTTTATCTGATTGTCTTTCTTTCCACTCATCAAACCTTAAACTATGCTCTCCATTTGCTAATCCATCTAGCCATTCGTAATATACCCCTTTATCTGAATAAGGTGCTGTAGAACAATGACAATTACTAGTCACAATTCCATTTGCGATATATAATGTACTTAATGAGGAGGCATCATAAACATGACCAGAATAAAAACACCTTTGAATGTCGATGATATCATCAATCTCTATCAAAGTGGCAAAGGTATCAGAGAGATATCGAGAATTGTCCATAAGAGAGGAGAAACTGTTAAAAAAGTTCTCATTGAAAATGGAGTTACTTTGAGAGTTCCTGTTAACGCTAGAAAGGCTGATATTAATAAGACTGCCATTATCGCTGATTACACTTCCGGCATGAGTTGTTTGGCTGTTGCCAATAAGTATGAAGTCAGTCGCAGTGTTATTCACAGAATACTTAAAGAGTCGAGCATCGTAATCAGAAGCTCTTCGGAGGCTAATAAGATCTCTGCTAGTTGCAGAACTCCGGAAGAAAACGCTGCCCTTGTCAAATCTGCCCATGAAGCCATCAAAGGCAAGACCTATTCTAATGAGGAGCTTCGAAAGAGAGCCATCTCTAGACAAAACACTTTCTCTTGTTTCACCAGTCCCTACGAGAAAGCTATCGCTAATGAACTTACTCATAAGGGTATTGATTTTATCCCCCAATTTGCCATCGACAAATATAATATTGATTTTGCTATTTGGGATAACATCGCCCTTGAGGTCTATGGAGGCGGCTGGCACGCAACAGGTCGTGCTGCCTTGCGCTTCGATGATAGAAGCAAAAAGATTTTCGATAGTGGGCGTTCGATTGTTATCTGTTGGTGTACCAATAGTTCTGCTTTCAATGCAGCCGCGGTAACAGAATACCTTATCACCCTTAATAAGATTCTTTGCTCTGATCCAACCTCGAGATGTAGGCACTATGTGATTGGGGGTGACGGTAACGTTTCTACCATTGGCTGTGACAAACTTAATTACATCTCCTGAATAATCACTCTTTGTAATAGCCTCTATGCCAGGGGCTATTATTTCTGTATCAGGTAAAACACAATTCGGATGCATAGGTGGAGCATTCTCGCCTATTTCCATGTCTTTAAGCTTGAATGTTTTGCCATCCATTTCTTTACATAATGGACACACATCTTTTAAGCTACAGGCTATATATTCATACTCATCTATTCCGTTCGCTTCATAAGATTCTGCCTGTGCTTGTGTTTGAACTCGTGCAATTTCTGTTCGTAACAATCTTTCTGCATTGCATCTTGATACATCGAACTTTTTACGAATGAGCGGAATAAATTCTCTAGGATTCTTGCCTTGAATCAATGCATTGGATAGAACACTAGATAAACTGTTTTTTAGCTGGTCTTGATTGACCCAAATTCGTTCTGAAAAGGTTGCGTTCTTAAAAGATGAATCTGCTACTGTTTTGGCCATCTTCGCATTATCAATCACTGTATCACCTAAGATAGAAGCATTGCGTTGAATCTCTTCTAAATATGCACCTTCTAGCTTATCACCAGTATACGATTTTAATTCATCATGCCCTGCCACAAGTTCTAATCCGATGTTTGCTTTTAAAAGCTCCAATCGGTTGACTTTCATTGCTAAGTTATAAAGTCTCATCTGTTCATTGGCTTCATCTGAAAAGTTCTTTTCCTTTACATACTTCTTAGCTTTTCTTTGAAATGCTTTGATATCTATGTTTGAAACTCTTTTTTTAGCTTCTGCCATTGTGATGTTTTCTTTATTTGCATAGCGACTAAAAAAGGATTCGATTTCCTTTTCAACCGAATCCATCATATTTGCATATATTTCTTGTATCTCATCCGCATATTGCTTTTCATCTTTTAAGCGTTTCTTTTTCCATTCAAGCTCACGATCTCGCCAATATGTTTTACTGCTCATTGTATTGCGAATCCTCATTATTTTGGAAGATTCGGTTTTCAGTTTCTACCATATCATTCTCATCTTCCTTTTTGATACGCTCCATTTCGGCATTCGTATCCTCAACTGCCGAGATAAACGACAACTGGGTTTCGTGCGATACGATTCCTGATAATTGTGCAGCAGTCTGTGCTTCTTCTAATAAGTTTGCAGGATAATTTTGTGTAAACTTGTATTCAACCTCAAGCCAGTCACCCTCAGAACGATGTGTGATCGCATTGCTAAATAAGACTCGATATCTACGATTCATTCCAGATGTGAACTTGCGCTCTTTCGTTTTTGCCAGGTTTGACATAGAAAGAAGTTTATATCTCAATGCAATGCCTGATGTCGTTCCAAAGTTCTCATCATTGATATTGGCCACCATTGAGTTTTGGAAGATTAATCGCTCTAATCTGTTAATTAGATTTTCCTGTGTTGCATCTGCATTAGGTTTTGACATAAAATCAACTACAATTCCATCACCACTTCCATCCATTGACTCAAAGTTAATTGTTCGATTATCTCGAATGTGTACCAAATCTGACTCTTCTAATTTTGGACCTAGGATCTTTAAATAGGCATCTGCAAAGTAATCAACATCATTTGCTTTTTCTGACATTGCCTTGTTATAGGCATTAATCAAACTGTATGTTGATTCAAAAATAGACATACGTTCTTCATTTTCAATAAATTCAGTGGCCGGAATATCATTGAATCCATGCTCTACGCCATTAAATACATGAAGACCGCCTTTATCATTGAACTCATACTTATATGTTTTGTCATAGATATACCCACGCATAACCTCGTCTACAATCTGATATGTTACGAAATATCTAGGTTTCTGCACTGTTGATTCATCATAAACCATGAACCCTTCTCTTGGATCTAAATAGGTAATCCCTAGATTTCCATAATCATCATTGAAATACAATTCATATCCTTTGCCAAAAACACTACAAATCTTAGATAGTTCTGCATTGTTATCATCTTGATCGTTGTATTTATCTAGCAAGTTGATATAATCATCAATTTCTTTCTTCTTAGATGATACTTTGATTGGAACCCCAATAAAAAAACCGTTGAATGTATCAACAATGTATTTTGCAAAGTTGACCACAACACGGTTATCGGGTTTATAGGTTTCTTTATTGGCTTGATGCAAGATTGGATAATCTCCAATATAGGCGTCATAAAGCTTTTTATATCTGCTTGTTATTAATGTTTTATGACTTGTTATCAATCCATTCAACACTTCAATGTTAAGGATGTCTTTATCGTCAGATAGCTTAAATATCGTATCCGGTTTAATAATGTATGCGTTCATTAAATACCTCCTTTAAACGTCCTTACTTTAACTCGGCCAAATGCATATTTTTCTACTGCATATCGCATTGCATCCATCAAGTGGTTGAAATCATCAATTGGTCGATTTATTTTGTTTCCTAATCTATCTTCATCCCATGTATAGTTTCCTATTTCGGTTATGAAATTAACACATCTAGGATGAATGATAATTTCAAAATCTTGAATATATTGAATCCCATGCATAATGGAATCTTTTCCTTTTTGTGACTTTTCAACACGAAGGCCATACCCTCTAAGCTCATCAATCGACTTAGGCTCTGCACAGTCTGCCGTGTAAGACTTCTTTTGATAATGTGAGCTTTCAATCTCCTCGTAAAGCCTTTTGTTGGAAAGACCTTTTTTATAAATTTCATCCCAAACATAGAGCTTTTTATGTTCTGTATCAATGAAGCCTATAAAAACTGCAGCAGGATCATTCGTATACCCAAAGTCAATACCGTCTACAGAGTCACAGTCAATAACCTGATCTAGTGTAAATTCTTCTTCTTTCCAATTCTCATAAACCAATCCATCAACGATACCCCAATTTCCTAATCCTGCAACTTGATATCGTCTAGGATTGTTCTTCTTCATATTTTCAAACAACCTTAAATCGGCATCATCCAACCATTCATTACACTTATAATTGGTTGTGATAGCCAATATATCAGGGTCATTCTTGGCGTCGAAGAATCTTTTTTTTAGCCAGTGGTGTTCATTCCATGGGTTGAATGTAATCATCCACTGTTTCCAAAGATGCGGTGGTAACTCACCACGAATTGACTCATCTAATGTATCAAAGTCTTTCTGAGAATTTAACTCGTATGCTTCCTCGCTTTAAATTTGTTACGATATAACCGTTTCCGTTATATCTCTATATGTTTCCATATAGTTCAGACTATATCTTCATCTTTATGATGCTTCCCGTTTCGAGCTCACTTGAACCCTACTCTACTTGCTTAAACTTAGTATTGTATAAAAGCGTTCGATAGTCGTTGAACATTCTATTTGACATTTTTATAAGATTTATTATTTACTATTAAACCAATCACTCGATTCGTAACTCCGAACTTTCGTCCTAAAGCAACTGTTCCAAATTGTTTGCTTTGTTTGACATACGTTTTTCTGATAAATCTAACATCATCATCTGTAAGTTTTGCTTGAGAATTCGATGAGCCTTTACTTGGTTTTTTTAGTTCATGTAAATATGCGTGTTGTAATTGTTCGTGTCTATCCATCCATTCTAAATTAGAAACATTGTTATTTGTTTTATCTCCGTCCTTATGATTAACTGTTTCTAAATTATCTGGATTAGGTATAAATGCTTCAGCCACTAATCTGTGAACACGTTGCGTCATGTCTAAAGCAGATTTTTTATCTAATAGTCTTACTCTTAGATATCCATCTTTGGTCTTGGATTGTTTTAATATCCTATCATGATGATAAGATGTCCCAATTTTCCTTGCCAAACTTTTAACCCTACCTAAATTACTAACTTGATATTTACCTTCAAATCTTTCTATGTCTTTCCATTCTTCAATACGTTTCATAACATGATTGTACTATTTCCAAATGAATTTACAATAGCTTTGCTGCTGATTGCCCTCGTCTTTCATCGTTAGGGTGTTCCAGCAATTAGAGAAGTTTTACGTGACCCGAGTGACTTAAGCCACGCCCAACACAAATATCCATACTCAACAGTAATAGATGTTACTTTTAATGGGTCATCAAGACCTCTGAAAAGAATCTTTTGTCCTGTTGGAAGATAAGTTGCTTCCAAAGGTGAATACTTGAATTCCCATAAGTGCTCAACTTTTAATCTTTTTGTGGCCCACTTTAAATCTGTAAAACACGAATCCTTAAGTGTTCGATAAGTCTTACGAACTACAAGAGTATTCGACTGATCGTATTTCATCATGTTGTATATGATGCGCAATGCAGTTGTTTTCGACTTCTTGGAAGCACGAGAACCTTTGCATACATCATAACGACCTCTAAATTTCCAATAGGACTTATATCCTTTTCCTACTAGTTCGGGTAACTTGATTGTTTTAGTCTTCAAGCTCATCCTCTCCTTCGAACCTAGGAACTACGATTTCTGCTTGAACCTTATCTGTGAACAATGCATATCTTTTTCCAAGCAATTCCGCAGCTTTATTTGCATCAGAAAGCTTTGCAGGAATCTCAACGATTTGAGGCACCTCTTCTTTGACCGTTTTCTTTCTTGGTTTTCCATCTCCTGTATCGACATACTCTGAATGTTCTTTTGTCACTGTAACGACAACAGATTCTTTCATTTCTCGTCGCATTACTTTTGTGAGGTATTCCATTACTTCCTGGACATCCGCTATCTTTCCCGAACTGACTTTTTCAAGTTGTTCGTCAATATAAGTTTTGACCTTAACATTTCTTAACAATCTTGAAGCAGCAGACATTGCAGCACCATCTGACTTTACATGAGGATATGCAACTTTATATGCTCTTGTTGCATTAAGATCAATCAAATACTCGTCAACAAATAATTTCTGCTTTTCTGTCAATTTAGCCATAGAATTCCTCCTTTCTTGCATAAAAAAAGCCAAGACCTCTGTCTTGACATAATTTCTTATAATATTAGTTTAGCACGAAATTCGGTTGACAGTGTAAACTCATTAACTGCCATGATTATAAAGGGAATAATCAAAATCAAAGCCAAGTACGTGCATTGCAGCTTTGCATCTATTTGATTTATAGCCAACCATTCTATAATTATTTCCAAATCTAAAAACAATCAACTTTGTGTCATCGGATATATTCTTTTCTTTTGGCAACCTATTTGCTATAGATTCTTTCATTTCTCCATATTCAATAGTTTCATATCCCCCAGATTGCTTTCTTTTTAATTGTAATTCCTTCCATGAACTCTGCGAAAAACTGCTTAAACTAGAAAACAAATCAAAGTATATAGCCTTTTCCTTTCCACTCTTAATTTTTTTCAGATAATTTAAATTATAATGGTCATCAGAAGTAATGTATTGAAAACTAAAAAATATAGATGTATCTGGAACTTCACAAGTTTTAGAGTTAAAAGATTTTTTTGAAAATTTTTTATTTTCAGGTGTATCTTTAATTTTCCGTGACATAATTGTTTTCAAAATATTCCTTAATAACATCCTGCTTAATTTCTTGATTTATTTCTGTATTACACCAAGGAGCCTCTCGATGAGTTTTGTTTCTAAGTCCCCAAGCAGAATATTGTCCAAATATTTCATAAACTTGTTCCAAAAGTTCTTCATCCTGTTTTTTTATACTATTGTCATAGTCACCATTATAAATGATTCCATTAGAATGATAGTGTTTATATTCTTGATATACTTCATTAACAACAGGACCATGAGCCCAAGCTAAAATCTTTTCAAAAAATAACGGTTTCCCTTTTATTGCTAGATAACACCCTTGTGCATAATATAGTAGTTTTTGGAGTTTTAAATTAGAAATTAAATCAGCATCCTCGCTATCGATAGCAGCTTGATTATAGTATAAAAACCATTTTGCTACAGTCTTAGCACTGTATAGTCCTTCTCTTTCCATAAATTAATTGTCTCCTTTTCTTAATAAATACCTGTTATTCCTAAATATCATATATCAAGAATTAATTGATATGCAAATTTTTTTACGTTAATTTCCTAATTTCTGAACGAATATGTTTCCATAATCCTTGTCTCGTATAACCGTATTTTTCTGCAACATCCCATGCATTCAGATTCCAAAAATATAGATCAAATAAAATGTTCTGGTCTTGCAAAGATAAAAGCTCGATTGCTCTGCATTCATTTAAACGTCTTCGATAATAATTTATTTCTTCCACTTTTAAAGTTTCTTCTTCCATCATCCCTAAAGGACTTGTATAAGAACCATGAAAGGTCGGCATAGGAGCACTGGATTTCTCCTGCTCCTTTGTCAACCTAATTGGATTATGGCTTAGTCCTAACATTTTATGATTCAGAACCTCAAGTTCCTCGTTCAATTCAATAATTCGATGGCAGCAATAGTTTGCCGACTTCAAATCATTCAACATTTGATTTACTTTTAATTTGTTCATTTTGCCCACCTACTTCTTCTTTGCGACAACTGACCCTCTATGCCAAGACTCTTCCCCACTACGATATCTTCTTTCGTTGGCTCTTTCCTGGTGTTTCTTATATTCTTTTAATCCACAATTTTCTCTTTCAAGTTTGACGATGTATTCAGTGATTCTTAATACTGCATTATTTAATTCAAAGAAATCTTTTTCTTGTAAGATTCTATCCTTAAAGTGAGTATGTAATCTAATACACTCATTTTGAATTAATTCATCGTGAATATCATATTCAGTCGCACTCATCTGATTTAACTCCTGGTGTTGATAGCTTATGAATTTCAATTCCATCATCTTTAAATGATTTGCAAGTATTCCACAAAGCCATTAACATTTTTTCTAACTTATCTTGTGCTTTATCATCAACATCAATAAACCCGTCTAATTCAATATGAAATTTCTGATTATTTGTAGGAACGCATTTCGCATTTTGTAAAATTGTATAAAGAATACTTTCTTTTGCCACTGTATATCCATTTGATAAGTGTTGATGTAATTCTTTTTTGTATCCCACTCTAAATTTCCATAAAACTTTTAATTCAAGTTTCATCTTAACTAAATCATTACTCATCATTCTACATCCTCCAAGTAATCAAATTCTTTTAGCAATTCATTCTTTGTTCTTTCAAATTCTAATTCAATTTGCTTTTGTACGTCTATCTCATTTCCTTCTTTATCCTTACCCTTTACAAACGTTACAAGGGCGAATGAGCCACCACTAGAAGTGATTGCATAATTGTTTTGTAATCTAATCATTGTTTGCCTCTCTAATACAATTTAAATTGAGTAAAAATTCTTTCTTCAAAACGATTTGGTTTGCCTTTCTTTCTACAATTTTGTGCAAACTACATATTCTGCTATTATCAACTTCGGATAAGCAATCCGATTCTTTTAAAACATTCTCCAACTCATCTTTATACTTTTTTAGACATTCTGTGTCATCTTCAATTTCTATAGTGTACATTTCAATTAAAGAATCAAGTCCTTCTTCAATCCTTGTTTTAATCATTGTTCTTGCTCTTTTAGCTTTTTAACAAATTCATCAACTTCTTTTTTCATTTGTACCGCTTTTTTTAGTTTCCTCAAACTTGCGTTTTGCTTTTTTCTCAGTTTCTTCTCAATTTCTTCTTGTTCTTTTTTTAAATCATTATTAAACATTTGATTCCATAGCTCATTAATCTTTTCTTCATATTCTTCTTTTGATACATACTTAATTGGCTTACCATTAAATACTCTTGGATGTAATGTGAATCCGTATTTCTGCTTCATTTCTTCTAAATCTTTTTCTGTCATAATCTCACATACTCATCCTGTGGCATTTGGAATGTTTCACCGTATGAACATTCGTACCATTCTTGAATATCGTTTAAAACTCTTAAAGCTTTTTCTTTTGTTGAGTATGTACCTAAACTAATACTTATACCGCTTTTACCACTTAATGTAATCACTTCATATTTACCACTATGGTCTTCAACTGCGAAACAGTCGCAATCCATTAAAATTGTTCCATCTTGGCTCCTGATCCACATATCCTAGTACCCATTTTTTAACCTTTCCATGTTGATCGCGTTCTTTCTCATATAAGCTGCATAAATTTCTTCCAGGCAGAATCCTAAGTGTTCGCTTAGTGCCAATAGATACATTAATCGGCAATCTACAAGTTTAAGTATGGTAATCAATGCATTTGCTATACCAAAACCGATATCAACTTGCACCATATGCGAATAGTTATATTGACTATACCCAGAATTAGTCAAATAGGTTCTTTTTCCGTAAAGCAATTCATAGATCAGGACAAAATGGAATACGTCTACCAACTCTTCCAGGACTTTGTTTCTGTCTACTGGTTCTTGACTTTTCTTCCACCAGCACCAATCGCCCTTGAGTTCATGAGTGAATTCACCAATCTCATCAAGTGTGGCTAAGTCAATCTGTTCCTTTGAAATTGTAGTCAAACCAAACTCTTTCATGATGGCCGAATTCAACTCATCTTGTTTCTTTAACATTGTCTCAATCATGCATAGTTCTGAGTCTTTCATTACTTTTCCTCCTTGTTGTCTTTTGAGGAAATCCATTCAAGTGTTTTGAATGTTTCCTCGTTTTGTTTTTTCTCCTTTAAAACTTCGCCATTCTTCATCAGAAAGGCAAATCATCCGATGCAATCTCAAGAGCATCAACTTCGACTTGTTGAGTCAAGCTTTGCACATACTGCACATTCGATTGATTGTGATTCCTTGTCTGAGCTCCATACGATTGATTCTGAGCGTAATTTTGAGTGCCATAGGTATTTGTAACTCCTAGAGTGCTTTGCTCGTTAAAATCATTTCTAGGTGTCAAAAACTGTACGTTCTCTGCGACAACTTCTGTGACATAGACTTTCTGTCCTTGTTGGTTGTCGTATGAGCGTGTATTGATTCGGCCTTCAATGCCTAGCTGATTCCCTTTCTTCTGGTACAGTTGGATGTTGTCGGCCAGTTTGTTCCATGCAACGCAGTTGATGAAATCAGCATCTTGTGTTCCGTCTTGATTCTGTCTTCGATTGACTGCCAAGGTAAACGAACAGACACTTGTTCCGTTTTGTGTCTTTCTGAGCTCTGGATCACGTGTCAATCGGCCAATCAGAACCACTCTGTTGATATCCTGCATAGGCTCACGCTTTCAATCCGCAATCATTCGCGATTGCCTGCATGGATTTGGCCATCAACTCACGCATCTTCATGACCTTTTCCACGATATCCGATTCACGAATATTCATGCCGTTGATTCGGTATGGTGCTACGTTGTCTGTATCGTCAACGTATGCGATAAGTCCTTCTCTGTCCACTCCTGCACAGTGATAAACGACTTTATCACCAGGAGCGTATTTGAGTTCTTGTTTTTCGGTTTGTTTTTTAGTTTTCATTTTCACAGTTCTCCATTTTTGATTTTTTCCCGCAGCTGCTCTAATTCGCTTTGCAACTGCTCTTCTGACATCTGGACTGGTTGGGCATAGAATTTCTCATCCAGCTGGATTGCTTTGATTCCTGGGTTGTCTTCTTCACGTTCCGCTTTGCTCCATTTCTTCAAAAGTCCTTTCCAGTCCCTGATAGGGTCATTGCCTGTCTTCCATCCGGTGGATTCGTAGTGTTTCCAAAACTTTTTGGCATCTACGTTCAAGTTGTGTTCCTGGATGTAGTCCACGATTTCTGAAATGGACGGTTTAACAAAACAGTCAGTCCAGTCAGTCTGCACATTTTCGTTTTTTGCACTTTTTGACGCAGCCATACTATCTAACTTCTGACTACTGACTGACTTATTTCTAGACTCTAGACTCTTATCTCTAGACTCTAATCTCTTATCGGACAATGTCCTTTTTTTGTCTGGGACAATGTCCTCTACTTTGTCCTTCGATTTTTTCTCTGTTTTTGAGCTCGTTTTTCGAGTGTTTTTTGAGCCTTTTTTAGGACTCTTTTCAGACGGATTTTTCTGTTTATTTTCACGATACAATCGCTTTTTTTGTGCCCATCCGGTTTCTGATCCAATCATCGATTCATAATTTGCAATCTTCATCACATCGTTCTCAGACACTACAATCAGTCTTAAATTCTGGAATAATTCAAGGGCCGCTCTGACTGTGTCTGCGGAAAAAAACTTTGTGTCACGTGCAATTTTATCGACAGTGTATGGAACTAATATATTGCCAATTTTTGTAGCTAAAACACCATTTGTGTTTGATGTCATGGTGCACAATTTTATGTATAGGGTTACGTATTTACATCCGTCTTTCTGGGATAAAAGAAAATCGATTGCGTCACTTTCGAAAAAATCAGTCTTCAACTTGATCCAATAATAAACTTTGCTATTATCCTTGATTTCCGACATATGCAATCCTTTCTATTCTTCTTTTGGTTCTATTTCATTTATAACTACCATTACGCATGGTTTCTGTGCATATCTTTTGAAGACATGCAGGTCTGATACTTGCTTATCATCTTCGAAAGCCACTTTGTTTAAAGAGTCCAGTACAACTTTTGCAATGTTGTCGGAATCTGGCTTCTTTTGTGGTTGGATTTCATTTGCGAGCATCTTATTTAGTTTCACTTTTGATACATTCTTAGGTGGTGAGAAATATGCGGAAATTTTCACTTCCAGGGACCCTTCCAGCATGCTTGGAGTGCCACACTGTTCCATGAAGCTTAATCGTACTAGATTCTCATATTCAACTGTTTTAGGTGGCGTATGCACACTTACATACTTACCACGATTAGAGAATCGAGGTCTTCCTTTGGACCCCGGTTCTCCTGGTACTACAAACTGATAACGCATTATTCTTTGATTTCTCCGGTCACTGGATCTTCACCAGGTTGTTCCTGATATTCTGCATCAAAGAATTCATTTGGAACATCTGCCATATCTTCTTCAATCGTTGTCTTGATTGATTCATCTGTATTCATTTGCTTAACGAATTCAGTTTTCAAAGGAGCATATTTTAACAATTTCTTTAAAACTGTTTTCTTGGCCATTTCATCAAAGTTTGTTTTCCATGGACCACTGCTATATGACTTAGAATATTTTTTCGCATGATCAAGAACATCTTCATACGACATGACCTGGAATCCTTGGCCACCATTCACTAATTTGAACGTTGCATAATAATAGATTGGCTTACCTCGATTTGTTCTTGCAGGTTTATGTTTAAGCACTGGATCCATACCTAATTCGTACTCGAATTCATCATTTTCATAAACGACTTGAGCATCAATCATCTTGACTTCGCCTGAACGATATGCCAGGTCAATCAATCCCTTGTAGCCAATCTGGAACTGACAAGCTCCACCATACGGAATCAGATAGGCTTGTCCTAACGGAGTGTTTGGCTCCAATCCTAATTGTGCTGCATTCATCATTGCAGCCAAGAATGACTGTGGAGTACATGATGCTAGCTTGGCATTATTAGATACTGCAGATAATGCGATTCGTGTGAATCGTTCTGGAGTCATTACACTAGGCAATGCCTTTGCGATTTCTCCTGACATAACAGAAATGTAATCTTTAATTGTTTGTGGCTGTTTTTTGGCCACAGTGCTTGATTGCTTCTTTGCAATCATTCCTTGTTGATTTGTTGTTGTCATATGTATTTATCCTCCTACTGTTCTTTGACTAAAAATCTTCTCATTTTCTTCTGTGTTAAGTATTGATCATAAAGTTCAGGCTCATCTTTTCTGAACTCTTTAGTATCGAATGTGTTTGATACCGATGTTTTCCATGTAACTTTGAATTTGTCAGATGTTCCAATACCAGAATCACCTAAGTAATTTTTAACTTCATTCTCATGCTTTTTCTGAATATTCTGAAGCTCCTTGATTTTATCTTTGACCATCTTCAATGCATCCAGTTCCTGCTGCAATGGAGTTAGATCCACAATGTTGTCTTCATCATTTTCTACTGGATGAAGTTCACTGATTGCTTGTGCAGTAGAATCCGAACCATCGATTGGCGGTTCAATGTCATTTTCCACACAGTTCCAGAACTCTTTCTCCTGCTCGATCAGTGCATTGACTTCATCATCGCTTCTAAGGACTTCATAGCAGTACAAGTCAACTCCTGGAATATAAATAGCTATATACCACTTAGAAAGACCCGTAACCGCCATATAATGCATACACTGTGCATAATACTGAGGTGGAATATTTCCTTTCGAATACATGTCCTTGTTGTATTCAGACGTTGTCTTGATTTCAAGACCTGCATCCTCTCCAACAACCAATCTATCAACGTTGGCCAACATGAATGGATGATCTACAGATTGAAATGAGAATCCACTCTTTCGACATTTCTTGCCAGTTTCTTCTTCCCAACGTCTGGCCACATAGGCTTCCGCATCTCTACCAAATCGCATACGCTTGATGTTAGCATATAAATAGGACTAGTCAAAAAGAGAAAATTTACACCAGTGGT
>ERZ779885.364-NODE-364-length-52343-cov-7.783201_pt1 | contig 52343 bp, 49 predicted proteins | sample MGYA00511554_ERZ779885 | MGnify/ENA primary metagenome ERZ779885 (study PRJEB29588, sample SAMEA2160998) | human gut metagenome | biome: human gut; feature: human-associated habitat; material: faeces | place: Denmark | collected 2008/2010 ... | reverse complement strand
GCCAGCCGCAACACCGGCGGCTTCACCCGTGCTGCAACACGTGGGCATAATACGGAATGATGCCTGTGCCTCGTGACTGCCGGAAATGCAGCGGCCGGCTGCAAGCAGGTTTTTGATGTTCTTCGGCATCAGGCTCCGATAGGGAATGGTGTAGTACGTGCCCTCTTTGAAGTAATAATGGCTTGTGCCGGTGCCCTCCGGGTTGTGAATGCCGTGCTCGAAGATCGCACAATAACACACGTAATTGTCAACAATAAGAACGGCCTTGCGGTATACAAAGCGAAGTGCTTCATTGACTGCACCGGTGACGCTGACCTCATCAAGCTCGTCGGTGCGTCGTATCAGTCCGGCAACCACAACCGCGTGAACCAGCCGGTCTCCCTGCGCTTTGACATGGCGGGTATTGACTTTGAACGTTTCCACGCGTACATGCGCAGCCTCGGCAACGACCAATATAAATACTTTGCTATGAACACGCCCGGTATAAAAGACATTATCCGCAAGGCGTATGAAAACGGCGTGCTGACCGAGCAGGACGCGTGCTATTTTCAGGCATTCGGTATTCCCGGCCGCCCGGACGGCATGAACTTCAACTGCCCGGAGCTGACGACGAAAGAAAACGTTGTGGATGCGGAATTTATGACGCAAAAGCAGCTTGAGGGCAAAAAAGCCATTATGCGCCTGCGCAAATTCCTACGCGACTATATTCCGGGTTTTGAGAATGCGTATATCACAAGCATCGCGCAGCTCGTCGGTTTTCGTGAATCCCGCCGCATCGAAGCAGAATACATGCTGACGATTGAAGATGTGCTGACGTACAGGAAATTCCCGGACGGCATTGCTGCGAGCCATTATCCCATCGATGTGCACAGCGTGGACGATGTTTCGCTGGGACTCAAATATCAGCATGACGTACCGGCCGATGAACAGTATTGGGAAGTCCCGTTCCGGGTGATGATCCCGAAAACGCTCGATAACGTGCTTACAGCCGGGCGCTGCGCGGGTATGGATTTCCGTGCGCAGTCCGCCGCACGCATCCAACCCACCTGCCGCTCCATGGGTGAGGCCGCGGGCATCGCCGCCGCAATGGCCGTAAAGAACGAAGCCGTGCGGTTTAACGAGATCGACGGCACAGCCGTGCGCCGCGAGATCCGCCTGCCGGATAAATTCTAAAAATCAAAATTATTCCTCCAAATCAGCAAAAGACGTGTACCGGGAAAACCTGGCGCACGTTTTTTGTTTTGTGCAACTTATGGGGAGCGCGGTATTGAAATTGCGTCGTTTTTTTGCTATAATAGAGTGAATTATAGTCTAAAGCGGTTTATCGGCGGAAAATCCGTGTTTGGTAAACCGAAATGCCCGAACAAAACCGGCTTTTGCCGGAAGCTGAATATTAAAGTGAGGGAAAAACATGCGGATCATAATCGACGCATTCGGCGGCGACAACGCCCCGGACGAAATTATAAAAGGCTGCCGTCTGGCGGCAGATGAGCTCCATGTGCAGATCGTTTTAACCGGCAACGAAAAGAAGATCAGAGCGGCGGCGGAAAAGCTGAATGTTAACGTTTCCGATTTTGAGATCATCGACTGCCCGGATGTCATCACGATGGAGGATGAGCCCACAGCGATCACGCGCGCCAAAAAGCAAAGCTCTATGGCGGTTGGCCTGCGCGCTTTGGCAGAGGGCAAGGGCGATGCGTTTGCGTCCGCCGGCAACAGCGGCGCACTCGTCGTTGGCGCCACATTGCTCGTCAAGCGCATCAAAGGCGTCAAGCGCGTGGCATTTGCACCGCTCATGCCGAAATCCGAGGGCTTTTTCATGCTGGCAGACGGCGGCGCAAACAACGAATGCCGCCCCGAAATGCTGGAGCAGTTCGGCATGATGGGCTCCGTGTATATGCAGAAGGTCATGGGTGTTCAAAAGCCGCGCATCGGCCTTGCAAATGTCGGCACAGAGCCGCACAAGGGCGGCGAACTGCAGCACGCGGCGTTTGCACTGCTGAGCGAAAACAAAGACGTCCATTTCATCGGCAACATTGAAGCCAGAGACATTCCGTTTGATGCGGCAGATGTTGTGGTGTGCGACGGTTTTACGGGCAATATCCTTCTTAAGATGTATGAAGGCGTCGCCATGGCGCTGATGAATAAATTCAAGGCCGTTTTCAAAAAGAGCCTGAAAAATAAGCTTGCAGCGGCAATGGTTTTAAACGACATGAAAGCCATGAAAAAAGAGCTTGATTATAACGAATACGGCGGTGCGCCGATCCTCGGGTGCTCGAAGCCGGTCTTTAAGGTACATGGCAGCGCCAAGGCTTCCACGCTGAAAAACGCCATTGCGCTTACGGTGAAGTACGCCGAGTCCGGCATTATAAGTGAAATCACCGCAGCCCTACAAAACGAGAAAACGGAAAACACGAACGAATAACAAGACAGCAAAGGTATAACTATGAGATCATTGGATGAATTTGAAAAAAAGATCGGATATAAATTTAAGAACCGCAACCTGCTCATCACAGCGCTGACGCACTCCTCCTACGCAAACGAGAGCCGCGGCGGCGACCAGAGCTATGAGCGACTGGAATTCCTCGGCGATTCCATTTTGGGGTTTGTCACGGCGGAATACCTGTGCAAAGCGTTCCCGGATATTCCCGAAGGCAAGCTGACAAAAAAGCGTGCGGCGCTCGTATGCGAAAAATCGCTTTGCGGGTTTACACGCAGCTTCGGCGCAGGCGAGCTGCTGCGTCTCAGCCACGGCGAGCAGCACAGCGGCGGCAGAGAACGCCCAAGCATCTTAGCGGACGTGTTCGAATCCATTACGGCGGCGATCTATCTCGATTCCGGCAGCTTGGAGGAAGCCAAGCGCTTTGTACTGCACTACATTGAACCGGCGGCGCAGTCTGCAGGCGAACGCCCGTTTAAAGACCACAAGACGATGCTGCAAGAGATCATTCAGCAGAACCCCGGTGAACGGCTCGAATACGTTCTTACCGGCGAGCATGGCCCCGACCATGACAAGCACTTCACCGTAGAGGTGCACCTCAACAGCAATGTCATCGGCAAGGGCGGCGGACGCAGCAAGAAGGAAGCCGAACAGCAGGCGGCACGCGAAGCACTGGAGCTGATGGGCTATTAAGCACGCGAATATCTCAATTTTTATTCCGCACAACGGCTGCCCGCAGCAATGCAGCTTCTGTAATCAGAACCGCATCACGGGTGAAAATCATCAGCCGCAGCCTGAAGAAGTGGCGGCGCTGCTGCAAAGCGCAGCAAAGCAAATGGGAGAGCGCGTGCAGAACGCCGAGATCGCATTTTTCGGCGGCAGCTTCACGGCAATCGACCCCGATTACCGTTTGGCGCTTTTAAAAACAGCGTACGCAGCATGCGAAACATACGGCTTTGCCGGTATCCGCTGCTCTACGCGGCCGGATGCCATTGATGATGAACGTCTGACCGTATTAAAGCAATACGGCGTAACGGCAATCGAGCTCGGTGCGCAGTCGATGGATGGCGAAGTGTTGCTGCTCAATCGTCGGGGGCATACCGCAAAGGATGTGGAAAACGCTGCGCGGTTAATTCGCGCATACGGCTTTGAGCTCGGCTTGCAGATGATGACCGGGCTGCCCGGCGACAGTGACGCAAAGACGATGAAGACTGTCAAAAGGCTGTTGGCTCTAAAGCCGAACACCATGCGCATTTACCCTACGATCGTCTTAGAAAACACACCACTGTGCGATTTGTACCGCGCAGGAAAATACACACCGCAGACCTTAGAGGATGCCGTTTCACTCTGTGCAAAGCTCATCCCGATGATTGAGCAGCGCGGTGTAAAACTCATCCGTGTGGGGCTGCACGCCAGCGAAGAACTGGAAAACCGTGTCGCGGGACCGTTTCACCCCGCTTTTATGGAGCTGTGCCGCAGCGCGATCTTCCGAGAAAACGTCCTTAAAGCGCTTCAAGCCCGAAACGATTCGGAAGTTACGATTGATGTTGACCCGCGCATGCTTTCCATTGCGCTCGGACAGAAAAAAGAAAATTTGCAGCATTTCTCTAAGCACGGCTACACCGTGCACATCCGCCCGGATGCTTCGCTTTCCGGCGGTACATACAGGCTACGATAGGCAGGTAAACAGATGCTTTTAAAATCTCTGGAGCTGCAGGGCTTCAAAACCTTTCCCGATAAAACGACTTTAAAATTTGAAAACGGCATCACGGCGGTCGTCGGTCCAAACGGCAGCGGCAAAAGCAACATCAGCGATGCCATGCGTTGGGTACTCGGCGAGCAGTCTACCCGCGCACTGCGCTGCTCCAAAATGGAGGACATCATTTTCAGCGGCACGCCGCAGCGCAAAGCGCAGGGCTTTTGCGAAGTGACCGTCACCATGGATAACACCGACCGCGAGTTGAATTACGACGGCGACACCGTTTCCGTTACGCGTCGTTTTTACCGCTCCGGCGAAAGTGAATACCGCATTAACAAAACGCTCGTACGTCTGCGCGACGTGCATGAGCTGTTCATGGATACCGGCCTCGGCCGCGACGGTTATTCCATCATCGGACAGGGCAAGATTGATAGCATCGTCTCCGCAAAAAGCGAAGACCGCCGCGAGATTTTTGAAGAGGCCGCCGGCATTTCGCGCTTTCGCTACCGCAAAGAGGAAGCCGAACGCCGCTTGGAAAAAGCCGAAGAAAACCTCATTCGCCTGCACGATATTTTAAACGAACTCGAAGAACGCGTGGGCCCTTTACGCGAGCAGGCAGAGAAAGCCGAAAAGTTTATTGCACTCGACAGCGAGAAAAAGGAACTGGAGATCGGTTTGTGGCTTGAAACGCTGGAACGCTCCGGCAAGATCGTGCGCGAGGTGGAGGAAAAGATTGCCTCCGCGCAAAACAGCTACGAGGAAGTCGAAAGTGAGCTCAATGTGCTTTCCGCGCAAATCGAGCAGAATTTCACGGAAACGAACGGCTGCACCGCACAGATGGAAGAAGCACGTTTGAAGGCTTCCGAAGCCGATGAACTCGCCACCCGTAAAGAGGGAGAAGTTTCGGTGCTTGAAAATGATATTCTGCACGAGCAGCAGACCATCCGCAGATTAAATGGCGAGATTGAAAGCGCCGCGCTGACCGGACAAACGCTTGAAGCGGATATTCAAGAAAAAGAACAGGCGGTAAAAGCAAAGGAAGCGGAAGCTGCGCAGAACCATGCCGATTTCGTTGCCTTTACCGCACAACTCGAGGAGCTGCGTGCCGGCACGGACAGCACCACGCGTGAGATCGACGCCGTTTCGGCTGAGCTTGTGGCACTGAACGCCGCACTTTCCGAAATGCGCGTGCAGCAGTCCTCGGCGGAATCCTCCATGCAGGAGATTCGCGCCCGCGCTGAAACAGTGGATGCTGCGATCACCGAAAGCGAAGAACGCCTTGCAGCGCTTCACACGGAGTGCGAGGAGCTTGACGCCATGCTGCACGATACGGCAGAGTACATTCAAAACGCTGAAAACACTGTGCAGGGGCATGAAATGCGTGTGCAACAGCGCAGAAAACGCGCCGAAACCGTGAAAGCCGAAGCCGACCGCCAGATGCTCGACGCCAAAGAAAAAGAGCGCCGTGCTGGACTGTTGGAAGACCTTGAGCGCAATCTTGAAGGCTTCACGCAGAGCGTTAAAACCGTCATGCGCGAGAGCACGCGCGGCAATCTGCGTGGTATCCACGGACCTGTTACACGGCTTTTAAAAGTCCCGCGCGAATACGCCGTGGCGCTGGAGACCGCGCTCGGCGCCGCCATGCAGAACGTCGTCGTTGATTCCGAAGATGCGGCGAAAGCGGCTATCCGCTTATTGAAACAGCGCGATTCCGGCCGTGCGACATTCCTGCCGCTGACCACGGTGCGCGGTACGGTTATCGATGCGCGCGATGTGCAGAATATGTCCGGCTTTGTGGGCGTGGCTTCAACACTCTGCCACTGTGATGAGCAGTACGCCGGCATCCGCGATTCTCTGCTCGGCCGCACTATTGTTGCAGAAGACCTTGACCGCGCGGCGGAGATTGCACGGCGTATTCGGTTCCGCTACCGTGTCGTCAGCTTGGACGGGCAGATTGTCAATGCGGGCGGTTCGTTCACCGGCGGTTCCGCGGCGCGCAACTCCGGCCTTTTGAGCCGCGCGGCGGAGATTGCACGCATTCGCGCAGACGCACAAATGCTGGCGCAGGCTGCAAATGAAACACTGGAGCGCCACAAGGCTACACAGCAGGAAGTGCTGCAGGCCATGGCGGAGCTTGAAAACGCCAAGGCCGTGCTGGCGCAGCACAGGGAAGATGAGATCCGCTTCAAAGCGGAAGCGGCCCGTGCCGCACGCGACGTGGAGACGGAAACCGCGAACCTTGCTTCTCTGCGCGACGAAAAAGAAAGTGCCGCAAAGCGTCTGAGCGGTTTTGTGCAGACCGCAGACAGCGCCCAGCAGAAAACAGAAGAAACAGAAGACAAAATTCAGGCAGCCAGAAGCAAAATGGAATCCATGGTCGGCGACCGCGAGGACGCAATGCATCGTTGTGATGAGACCTTGCAGCATTTGCAGGAAATCCGTTTTGCGGGGCTCGCCATCGAAAAAGATAAAGAATCGCTTGAAAATGCTGTGCAAACGCTGAAAGCACAGCAGTCCGAACGCGCTGCACGTATAGAAAGTTTAAATCAAGAACTTGCAGAAAGCTTCGAGAAGATCAAAGCGCGCGAAGCGGATATTGAAAACCGAAAAATTGAATCTGCTAATCTGCGTGAGACCGCAAAGGAAAAACGGCAAACGGTCAGCGCCATCGCCGCAAAGCGCACGGTACTCGAGCAACAGACGAGCGAGTTGCGCCAAAAGGAACGCGAAGCTTCCTCGCGCCGCGAGACGATTGGTCTTGAACTTGCTCGTCTGCGCGAACGCCGTGAAAACCAGAGCGGTGAATACGACGCTATCCTCAAAAAGCTGTGGGAAGAATACGAGCTCACCCGCCGCGAAGCCGAGGAAATGAACATCACGATTGAAGATGTGCCCACGGCGCAAAGGCGGTTGTCCGAACTCAAAAACAGCATCAAAGCGCTCGGCTCCGTCAACGTGGCGGCTGTTGTGGAATACAAAGAGGTTTCGGAGCGCTACAATTTCCTCAAAACGCAAACGGACGACGTGCAGCGCTCCCGCGCCGAGCTGTTAAAGCTCATCGACAACTTGACAAAGCAGATGCAGACGCAGTTTGCAGAACGCTTTTCCGTCATCAATCAGAATTTCAGCCGGATTTTTCAGGAGTTGTTCGGCGGCGGCTCGGCAGAGCTTTGCTTTACGGACAGCGGCGATGTACTGCATTCCGGCATTGATATCCGCGTGCATCCGCCGGGCAAGATCGTCTCGCACATCGAGCTGCTTTCCGGCGGCGAAAAGGCGCTTGTGGCAATTTCGCTTTACTTTGCGATCATGCGCGTGAATCCACCGTCGTTCTGTATGCTCGACGAGATTGAAGCTGCGCTGGATGACGTAAATGTCGTGCGCTTTGCAAATTACCTGCGCCGCATGAACCAAAAGACACAGTTCATCGTCATCACGCACCGCCGCGGCACGATGGAAGAAGCTGATATGCTCTACGGCGTGACGATGCAGGACCAGGGCATTTCGAAACTCTTGGCACTGCACGCACACGAAGCGCAGGAAAAACTGGGTATAACAACATAAATTCGGAAAAGAGGTGCCTGAATGGGCTTTTTTGATAAGATCAAAGCGGGACTGAAAAAAACAAGAGACAGCATCACCGGGCAGATTAACAGCATGCTCCACGCGTTCACAAAGATCGATGAGGAGCTGTTTGAGGAGCTTGAGGAGCTGCTTGTCATGGCGGACGTCGGCATGAACACCGCGACCGAAATCTGCGATACGCTCCGCGCACGCGTGAAAGAGCGCGGCATCACAGACCCGAACGAGATTATGACGCTTTTGCAGGAGGTTGTCACGGAGATGGTCAGCGGCGACAACGAGTTGCATCTCGATACGCAGCCATCCGTCATCCTTGTCATCGGCGTGAACGGCGTCGGCAAAACGACGACCATCGGCAAGCTGGCTTCCCGCCTTAAAAAAGAGGGCAAATCGGTAATTTTGGGCGCGGCGGATACGTTCCGCGCGGCGGCCATTGAGCAGCTTGAAGTCTGGGCAGAGCGCGCAGACGTGCCGATCATCAAGCATGCAGAGGGCGCAGACCCCGCCGCCGTCGTGTACGATACAATCTCCGCGGCAAAGGCACGTCACGCCGATGTGGTCATCTGTGATACGGCCGGACGCCTGCACAATAAGAAAAACCTGATGGACGAGCTTTCCAAAATTTCGCGCATCATCGATAAGGGTTTGCCGGGCTGCAGCAAAGAAGTTTTGCTTGTGCTCGATGCCACAACGGGGCAGAACGCCGTCAATCAGGCGCGTGAATTCAAAGAAGCCGCAGGACTCACGGGTATCGTACTCACAAAGCTCGACGGCACCGCAAAGGGCGGCGTTGTGTTGGCGATCCACCGGGATCTCGGTTTGCCGGTGAAGTTCATCGGCGTCGGCGAGCAGGTGGACGATTTGCAGCCGTTTGACGCGGAGGATTTCGCCCGCGCACTGTTCGAGCGGAGACCGGAAGCATGAGGCTCGCCGTTTTTTCCGATGTACACAGCAACCACCATGCGCTGAAAGCTTGCCTGAAGGAAGCGGAAAAGCAAAAAGCGGATGGGTACATTTTCCTCGGCGATTATATTTCGGACTGTGCAAACCCGCACGAGACCATGAAGCTAATATATCGCGCAAAGCAGGAAACGCCCTGCTGGTTCGTGCGCGGCAACCGCGAAGAATACGTGCTGAACCACCACAACTTCGGCAGCGATTGGGCAAACGGCACTACAACAGGCTCCCTTCTATACACCTACGAGGGGCTTACGGCGGAGGATCTCGAGTTCATCTCTGCATTGCCGTTTATGCAGACAATTGACCCAAACGGCAAGTGTCCCATACGCATTTGCCACGGCTCACCGGAAAAAACGCGCGACACGCTGCGCCCGTTCTCCTATAAAATAGAAAGCTGGCTTTTAAAAATCGACGAGCGCGTGCTTTTAAGCGGTCACACGCATCAGCCGTGCAGCGCGCACACAATGGGCAAGCTGTACGTGAATCCCGGTGCGGTCGGCGTGCAGTGTACGCAAACCGTCACGGCGAAAATGGCGCTGCTCGATTCCGACGGAAACGCATGGAACGAAACGCTGCTCGAAGTGCCGTATGACATTGACGCCGCAGCACTGGAAATTCGCGAAAGCGGACTGCTGACCCGCGCGGGCGTGTGGGGGCATGCGATTTTAAAACAGCTTTACACCGGCAAAAATTATTCGCTTTTCTGCGTGCAGCGCGCAGAAGAGCTTGCAGCGGGCGGCCCCGTACTTTTAGAGCATTGGAAGCAAGCCGCACGCGATTTCGGAATTTTGGAGGGATAACGCATGAACATGATCATTGCAACGCATAATGCGCATAAAATAGAAGAATTCGGCCGCATTTTGGCGCCGCTTGGCATCACCGTGCAGACGGCCGAGCTGACCGAGGCGGAAGAGACCGGCACCACGTTCCGTGAAAACGCGTATATCAAGGCGAAATCCGCGTGTGACGAAACGGGCCTGCCGTGCGTCGCGGACGATTCCGGCTTATCGATCGATTATTTAAACGGCGAGCCGGGCGTGTATTCCGCACGGTATGCCGAGCCGGGCAAGCGTAAGGCAACGGTACTCGAAAAGCTCAAGGGCGTGCCGGAAGAAAAGCGCGGCGCACACTTTACAAGTGCCATCTGCTGTGTATTCCCGAACGGCGACGTACTTGAAGCTGAGGGCTACTGCTATGGGCGCATCGCAGAGGAATGCCGCGGCGAAAGCGGTTTCGGTTATGACCCCATTTTCATCTGCACCGAAGAAGGCTGCGCGGGCAAGACGTTCGGCGAAGCGACGGCAGAAGAAAAGGATGCCGTGAGCCACCGAGGAAAATCCTTGCGTATTTTCGCAGAAAAACTTGAAAACTACCTGAAAGACAAAGAGGGATAAATTATGCTGACCAGTAAACAAAGAGCGTATCTCCGCTCGCTCGCCGTAAATGAAGACACCATTTTGATGATTGGCAAGGGCGGCATCGATGGAGATGTCGTAAAGCAGGCCGCAGACGCTATTTTTAAGCGTGAACTCATCAAGGGCAAAGTGTTGGAGACTGCGCCGGTCTCTCCGCGTGAAGCCGCAGAAGCGCTCGCAGAGCAGACGGAAAGCGAAGTCGTGCAGGTCATCGGTTCCAAATTTGCGCTTTATAAACGCAACGAAAAGGATCCGAAGATCGTCCTGCCGCGTGCGAAAAAGGTATAAGCCATGCGCATCGGCATTTACGGCGGCACGTTCAATCCCATCCACACGGCGCATGTGCACCTTGTGCGGGAGTTTATTAAGCGTCTGTCGCTTGACCGCGTGATTTTGATTCCGACGGGCACGCCGCCGCACAAAGCGACACATCAGCTTGCAAGCGGGGCAGACCGCATTGAAATGTGCAGGCTTGCGGCGGCAGACATCGCCGAATGTCCCGTCACAGTCTCGGATATTGAAGTGCTACGCACGGGCAAAAGCTACACGGCAGACACCATGACGGAACTGAAAGCGCAATATCCCGACGATGAGTTCTTTTTGCTGATGGGGGAAGACATGTTCTGCACTGTCGAAAAGTGGTATCACCCGGAGCGCATTTTCGCCGCGGCAGAGATCTGCGCCGCACCGCGTGACAAGGATAGCTTCCAAACGCTTGTCACGCACGGGGAAGAAGTGAAGGAAAAGTTCCCGCAGCTTCGCTTTACCGTGCAGAACATCGAGTTTTTGCCTGTCTCATCGACGATGGTGCGCGAAAAAAGTCTGCATGGCGAAGATATAAGCGGTCTTGTGCCCGCAGGCGTCGCGGAATACATCCAAAAAAAGAGGCTTTACACGCATGAATAAGAAAGAAAAACAGCAATATATCGATATCATCAAGCCCATGCTCACGCAAAAACGTTTCGAACACTCCTTAAATGTTTCGGAAGAAGCGGTAAAGCTCGCAAAAAAATACGGTGCCGATACCGAAAAAGCGGAGCTTGCAGGGCTTTTGCACGATATTTTGAAGGATACACCCCCGGAGAAACAGTTGAAAATTCTCGCGGACTTTGGTATAATTATGAGCGACGTTGAACTTTCCGCTAAAAAGTTCTGGCATGCCATCAGCGGCGCGGTGTATATCAAGCATGTTCTGCACATTGAGGACGAGGATGTTTACAACGCCGTGCGATACCACACCACGGGCAGAAAAAACATGACGTTACTCGAAAAAGTCATTTTTATCGCGGATTTCATCTCTAAAGACCGCAATTACCCCGGCGTAGAGGATATGCGCAAGGCCGCGTATAAAAGCCTCGACAAAGCCATTGTGGAGGGCATCGCGTTCACCATTACGGAGCTCGCAAAAGACCGCGCGCCCATCGTGCCGGAGACCATAGACGCATATAATGACGCGGTGTGGGCTTTGCGGCATGGCAATTAAGCGGAAGGAAGCATAAAAATCGCGCAGCGCGCAGAAAGGAATGGCTAAAAGCATGGATTCATTGACGCTTGCAAAAACCGCAGCGGGCATTTTGGATGCGAAAAAAGCCGATCAGATCAATGTGATCCGCATTTCGGACGTTTCCTCGCTCGGTGATTATTTCGTTCTGGCGAACGGCACCGGCAGCACGCATGTGCATGCTCTGGCGGACGAGCTGGAGTTTAAGCTGAAAGAGCTCGGCATTGCGCCGGACCGCGTGGAGGGCTATCGCTCCGATTCCTGGGTCGTGCTCGATTACGAAACGGTGGTCGTACACATCTTCACCTCGGAAGCGCGCAGTTTTTATGATTTGGATCGCCTGTGGCTCGACGGCGAAAAGCTCAACATGACGTTTGAACCGAATTGATTTTGTTATTTTATATAGCGCAGAGAGGTAAGTGTAATCAATATGAACAAGTACAATCCCAGTGAAATTGAACCGAAGTGGCAAAAGAAGTGGGAAGAAGCCGGTGTTTTCCATGCTTCCAATACTTCGGATAAGCCGAAATATTATGCTCTGATCGAGTTCCCGTACCCGTCCGGTCAGGGTCTGCATGTCGGCCACCCGCGTCCGTACACCGCGCTTGACGTTGTTTCCAGAAAGCGCCGCATGGAGGGCTACAATGTGCTCTATCCGATTGGTTGGGACGCATTCGGCCTACCGGCAGAGAATTATGCCATCAAGAACCACGTGCACCCGGAAGAGATCACAAAGAAGAATATTGCGCGCTTTAAGCAGCAGATTCAGTCTCTCGGCATCTCCTTCGACTGGAGTCGTGAGATCAGCACCATTGATCCGAAATACTACAAGTGGACGCAGTGGATTTTCCTCCAGCTCTTTAAGAACGGTTTGGCCTACAAAAAAGAGATGTCCGTCAACTGGTGCACCTCCTGCAAATGCGTTCTGGCAAACGAAGAGGTTGTCAACGGCGTCTGTGAGCGCTGCGGCAGCGAAGTTATTCACAAGGTCAAATCCCAGTGGATGCTGAAGATCACCGCTTACGCACAGCGCCTCATCGACGACCTTGATCTTGTCGATTACCCGGACCGTGTTAAGACCCAGCAGAAAAACTGGATTGGCCGTTCCGAGGGCGCCGAGGTCGATTTCAACACGACCGCAGGCGATAAGCTGACTGTTTACACGACCCGCCCGGATACACTTTACGGTGCAACGTACATGGTCGTTTCCCCGGAGCATCCGTTCATTGAAAAGTGGGCGGATCAGCTGCAGAACCTGGATGCCGTCCGCGCATATCAGGCAGAGGCCGCGAAAAAGTCCGACTTTGAGCGCACCGAGGTCGCGAAAGATAAGACCGGCGTGCGTTTGGAGGGCGTTGAGGCCATCAATCCGCTGACCGGTACCACCATTCCGATCTTCATTTCCGACTACGTTCTCGTTTCCTATGGTACCGGCGCCATCATGGCTGTTCCGGCACACGATACCCGTGACTGGGAGTTCGCAAAGAAGTTCGACCTGCCAATCATCGAAGTCGTTAAGGGCGGCGATGTGCAGAAAGAAGCGTTCACGGACTGCGACACCGGCATCATGGTCAACTCCGGCATTCTGGACGGCATGACCGTCGAAGAAGCGAAGGTCCGCATCAAAGATTACCTTGAGGAGACCGGCATCGGCCACCGTAAGGTCAACTATAAGCTCCGTGACTGGGTATTCGCACGCCAGCGCTACTGGGGCGAGCCGATTCCGATTGTACACTGCGAGAAGTGCGGCTATGTGCCGATCGATGAAAGCGAGCTGCCGCTCGTTCTGCCGCAGGTTGATTCCTACGAGCCGACCGATAACGGCGAATCTCCGCTCTCCAAGATGACCGATTGGGTCAACACCACGTGCCCGAAGTGCGGCGGCAAGGCCATGCGCGAAACGGACACCATGCCGCAGTGGGCAGGCTCCTCCTGGTACTTCCTGCGCTATATGGATCCGCACAACGATGAATCTTTTGCATCCAAGGAAGCGCTCAACTACTGGCATCAGGTAGACTGGTATAACGGCGGCATGGAGCACACCACGCTGCACCTGCTGTACAGCCGTTTTTGGCATAAGTTCCTCTACGATATTGGCCAGGTCCCGACCGCAGAACCGTATGCAAAGCGCACGAGCCACGGCATGATCCTTGGTGAAAACGGCGAGAAGATGAGTAAGTCCCGCGGCAACGTTGTCAACCCGGACGACGTTGTAAACGAGTTTGGCGCAGATACGCTCCGTCTCTATGAAATGTTCATCGGCGACTTTGAGAAGGCCGCACCGTGGAGCAACGCCGGCATCAAGGGCTGCCGCCGCTTCATTGAGCGTTATTGGAACCTGCAGTCCATTCTCGTCGACGGCGAAGCAATCCGCCCGGAGATGGAAAATTCTTTCCACAAAGCCATCAAGAAGGTCTCTTATGACATTGAGAACCTCAAGTTCAACACCGCCATTGCAGCTTTGATGGCGCTCATGAACGTTATTGCGGAAAAGGGCTCCATCAATAAAGCAGAGCTCTCCGTCTTCACGATGCTCCTCAACCCGTTTGCACCGCATGTAACAGAAGAGGTTTGGAGTGAGATGAAGCTCGGCGAGGGCATGGTCACAGAGCAGATTTGGCCGAAGTACGACGAATCGAAGTGCAAAGATGACGTCATTGAAATTGTTGTGCAGGTCAACGGCAAGGTTCGCACAAGATTGTACGTTGCAGCCGACATCCAGAAGGATGACGCGATTGCACTTGCAAAGGCGGAAGACCGCATTGCAGCGGAGATCAACGGCAAAAACGTCGTGAAAGAGATCTACGTTCCGGGCAAGCTCGTCAATATCGTTGTAAAGGGATAATTCTTCACAGAGCGCTGTGCGTGAATTCACAGCGCTCTTTTTACATTTGTGTGAAGTTAAATAGCTTTGCAAAGGCTTTTCACTTCACGGAATCGGAGGCCGGTACATGAAACATGCACTCGTTTTGTTTTCTTCGCCGCATAAAGACGGACACACAAAGAAGTTGCTCGAATCTTTTCTCTACGGATTGAAAGGGAAAGACTGGCAAGTAAAATCACTTGACATTTGCAAAGTGAATATTCATCCGTGTATCGCCTGCGGATATTGCCAAAAAGCAGACGGCTGCGCGTTTCGCGACCTTGATGTATTCGATCGTGACCTACGCGCGTGTGATCTGCTTCTCATCGCCACGCCGGTCTATAACCTCTCGTTTCCGGCGCAGCTCAAGGCGGTCATTGACCGTTTTCAGCGGTATTTTGAAGCTAGATTTGCCCGCGGTATCCGCCCGGCGATTGCGACACACCGCGATGCCGTTTTGCTGCTCACCATGGGGCGGTATGATCCGTTTGCGGTGGAGGTATGCGAGAAAACACTGCGCCAAAGCTTTTCCGTTATGAACACAACGCTCAAAAAAACGGTGGTTTTGCCGGACACAGACCGTGCAGATTGCGAAAACTCTTCGATTTTCGCGAAGGCACAGGAAATTGCTATTGAAATCGCGCGCGAGCTGTGATATAATAACTTGAATTTGTGTGAATAAAGGCAGGTTTTCATCAATGTCAGGACATTCCAAGTGGAATAATATTAAGAGAAAGAAAGAAAAGACCGACGGTGCAAGAGCGAAGATCTTCACAAAGATCGGCCGTGAGCTTGCCGTTGCCGTTAAAGAAGGCGGCAGCGCAGACCCGGCAGCAAACTCCAAGCTGAAGGACGTCATTGCGAAGGCTAAGGCGAACAATGTGCCGAACGACAACATTGAGCGCATCATTAAGAAAGCCGCAGGCGAGGGCAACTCCAACGCATATGAAAGCATCACCTACGAAGGCTACGGCCCCGCAGGCGTTGCCGTCATCGTGGAATGCCTCACCGATAACCGCAACCGTACCGCAGGCGATGTCCGTCATTACTTTGATAAGTTCGGCGGCAACCTCGGCACCACCGGTTGCGTTTCCTTCATGTTCAATGAAAAGGGCGTTATCGTGCTGGAGCGTGAGGGTCTTGACGAAGATACCGTCATGAGCGATGCACTGGAGGCCGGTGCTTCCGATTTTCAGGCAGACGAAGACGTATTCGAGATCTACACCGAGCCGTCCGATTTCAGCGGCGTTCGCGATGATCTGGAAGCTAAGGGCTATTCCTTTGTTTCCGCAGAAGTGGAAATGGTCCCGGATACCTACACGGATCTCACCGATCCCGATCAGATTCTCAAGATGCAGAAGCTGATTGATGCACTCGAGGATAACGACGATGTCCAGCAAGTCTGGCACAACTGGAACGAGCCCGAGGAAGAAGACGAAGATTGATGCTGAAAACCTCTCTGGGCTTACCGGGGAGGTTTTTTACAGCCTGTTTTTACTTGCGCCACGTATAAAACGCAACACACGGCGCACATAAGAAAGGAAGGCATAGATAAGATGAATGAGTTAAGACACCTCGTAGACCCGCTGGATCTTTCCTTTGAGGAGACCCTGCGTCTGCTGGACCTTGCGGACAGCATTGCAAACGACCGCACCGCATTCGCCCACAAGTGTGAAGGTAAGATCCTTGCCACGCTCTTTTATGAGCCGAGTACCCGCACGCGTCTGAGTTTTGAATCGGCCATGATGCGCCTTGGCGGCAAGGTATTGGGCTTTGCAAGTGCACAGAACAGCTCTGCTTCCAAGGGTGAAAGCGTTGCCGATACGGTACGCATGGTATCCTGCTATTCGGATATCATCGCCATGCGCCACAACAAAGAGGGTGCGCCACGCGTAGCAGCGCAGTACGCCCGCGTGCCGGTCATCAACGCCGGTGACGGCGGCCACCAGCATCCGACGCAGACGCTCAGCGACCTGCTCACCATCCGCCGCGAAAAGGGCAGACTGAATAACCTGACGATCGGTCTGTGCGGCGACTTGAAATTTGGCCGCACCGTGCACTCGCTCATCAAGTCGCTTGTGCGCTGGGAGGGCATCCGCTTCGTGTTCATCTCCCCGGAAGAGCTGCATGTGCCGAGCTATATCATTGATGAAGTCGTAAAGCCCTCCGGCTGCGAATATAAAGAAGTCCGTACCATGGACGAGGTTCTGCCGGAGCTTGACGTACTCTACATGACCCGCGTACAGCGCGAGCGCTTCTTCAACGAAGAAGATTACATCCGCTTAAAAGACAGCTTCATCCTCGATGCAGAGAAGATGAAGCTTGCGCCGAAGGATCTCATTGTGCTGCATCCGCTGCCGCGTATCAACGAAATCGCAGTCGAAGTGGACGATGACCCGCGCGCAAAGTACTTTGTGCAGGCACAAAACAGCGTATATGTCCGCATGGCGCTCATTTTAATGCTTCTGAACATCGAACCGGGACTTTTTGAGGAGGAAACCGTATGCTGAACATCGACAGTATTCAAAACGGCATTGTGATCGACCATATTCAGGCTGGCAAGGGTATGCGCATCTACGAGCTTTTGGAGCTTGATAAGCTCGATTGCTGCGTGGCACTCATCAAAAATGCCCGCAGCAGCAAGCTGGGCAAAAAAGATATCATCAAGATTGAAGGCAACCTCGCCATCAACTTCGATGTGCTCGGCTTTATCGATAACAACATCACCGTATGCACCATTAAAAACGGTGAGCTTGTGAAGAAAGAGAACATCGTGCTGCCACGTCGCATCAAAAATGTTGTAAAGTGCAAGAACCCGCGCTGCATCACAAGCACGGAGGAAAACCTCGACCAGATCTTCGTGCTGTGCGATGAAAAAGCGCACCGCTATCGTTGCCTGTACTGTGAACAGGCGTATAAGAGCCATGAGTAAGGCACAGCGTAACGGTGCAGGCCGTCGCGACCCGGAAAAACTGAAGCGCCAAAAGCGCCGTGACCGTCTGTTTCTGGCGTTCCTGACCTTTTTGAATTTTCTCCTCGCTTTGATCGTGCGCATCGCAGACCGCAAGAGCGTCATCAAAGCGGTAAAGCAGGAGGACAAGCTTGCGTTGCTGCTTGAAGAAAAAACAACAAAATCCCTTTGAAATACCTTGACTTTAGGGTCAGTGTATGTTAATATGTTAGAGCCGCTTACTGTGGGCTGAAAAGTGACGAAAGTCCGCCTACGAGTAGCGAGATTACAGAAAAGGCAGGCAGAAAAAATGTTTGCAGTTATTGAAACCGGCGGTAAGCAGTACAAGGTACAGTACGGCGACGTGATCTACGTTGAGAAGCTCGCTGCCAATGAAGACGAGACAGTTACGTTCCCGGTCGTTGCAATTTGCGGCGAAGACGGAACAAAAATCGGCACCCCGTATGTTGAGGGCGCTTCCGTTACAGGCAAGGTCCTGAAGAACGGCAAGGCTAAGAAGGTTACGATCCTCACTTACAAGCCGAAGAAGGGCGAAAAGCGCAAGATGGGCCACAGACAGCCCTACACGAAGATTCAGATTGAGTCCGTTCAGGGCTAATTTGATCGTATGATTCGTGCGGATTTTTTCGCAAATGCAGACGGAGCGCTTCTCGGTTTTTCCGTGCTTGGCCATTCCGGTCTGGCGCAGGAGGGAGAAGACATTCTCTGTGCTGCGGTTTCTTCTGCGGCGTATATGACGGCGAACACCGTGCTGGAGATTTTGCACATCACACCGATTTCTCTCCGAGCAGAGGACGGCGAGATGCTGTTTAGGGTTTCCGATACCGATGCACGGACATGCCGTAGCCTGTTTGAGGGATTTAAGCTGCATCTTCTCGGTTTAGAGGAGCAGTACCCCGAAAACTTACAGGTACGCTACGCAGAAGTCTGACAATAAAACGAAAGGAAGGCAACAAAATGCTTAAGATCAATATCCAGTTGTTTGCTCATAAAAAAGGTATGGGCTCCACGAAGAACGGCCGTGATTCCGAATCCAAAAGACTCGGTGTCAAGCGTGCAGATGGTCAGCACGTCCTCGCGGGCAACATTCTTGTTAAGCAGCGCGGCACGCACATCCATCCGGGCGAGAACGTAGGCAGAGGCTCTGATGACTCTCTGTTCGCGCTCATTGACGGTCAGGTTCGTTTCGAGCGTATGGGCCGTGACCGCAAGAAGGTCAGCGTTTACTCGATCGAGCAGTAATTTTGACCCTTGGGGGAATACCGGTTTCGTATCCCCGAATATACGATGAAACGGGCTTCTTCGGGTAAAGCGGAGAAGCCCATTTTATTTTGTACAGAGCCGTCCGCGGCGCTGAAAGGATGATGAATGATGTTTATCGATATAGCTAAGATCAAGGTAAAAGCCGGTGACGGCGGCGACGGCGCCGTGGCTTTTCACCGTGAAAAATACGTGGCTTCCGGCGGCCCGGACGGCGGCGACGGCGGTCGCGGCGGCGACATCGTGTTCCGCGTGGACGATAACCTCTCCACGCTGGCGGATTTCCGCTACAAGCGCAAGTACACCGCAGAGCGTGGCGAAAACGGTCGCGGCAAGCGCTGCTTCGGCAAAAGCGCACAGCCGCTCGTCATTACCGTGCCGCGCGGCACACTGATCCGCAACGCGGAGACCGGCCGCATCATGGCGGACATGTCCACAGACGAAGACGTCGTTATCGCGAAGGGCGGCCGCGGTGGCTGGGGCAACACGCATTTTGCGTCGCCTACGCGCCAGACTCCGCGCTTTGCAAAGCCCGGCACACCCGGTGAAGCATTCGAGCTTCAGCTTGAACTCAAGCTGCTCGCCGATGTGGGCCTTGTGGGCTTCCCAAACGTAGGTAAATCTACGCTTGTTTCCGTTGTAAGTGAAGCGAAACCGAATATTGCAAACTACCACTTTACGACCATCACCCCGGTGCTCGGCGTGGTGCATATGCCGAACGCACCATCGTTTGTCATGGCGGATATTCCCGGCCTTATCGAGGGCGCATGGCAGGGTGTAGGCCTCGGTCATCAGTTTCTGCGCCACGTAGAGCGTTGCCGCATGCTCATTCACATTGTCGATGTTTCCGGCAGCGAGGGCAGAGACCCGAAGGAGGACTTCCGCATCATCAACGAGGAACTGCGCAAATTCAACCCCGACCTCGCGAACCGTCCCATGCTGGTCGCCGGTAACAAATGCGACCTGACGACCGACGAGCAGGTAGAGGATTTCCGCAAGTTTGTCGAGGAGCAAGGCTATGAATTCTTTCCAATCATGGCGGCAATCCGCTATGATGTTGACCCGCTTTTGAATAAAACCGCAGAAATGCTTTCCACGCTGCCGCCGGTCGCGCATTTCGAGCCGGAACCGGAGCCGGTAAAGCCTGTCGAAGAATTCAGCAGCAAAGCAAAGGTCGATATCCGCGTGGAGGACAACGTGTATTTTGTCGAGGCCGATTGGCTCTTAAAGCTCATCTCCGCCGTCGATTTCGATGATTACGAGTCGCTCCAGTACTTCCAGCGTGTGCTCATTCACACCGGCGTTATCGATGCGCTGCGTGAGGCGGGCATCCAGGAAGGCGACACGGTCAGCATGTATGACCTTGAATTTGATTTTGTAAACTAAGAGGGTGGCTATTTGGAAAAGTTCTATCAAACGGAATCGGATCCGAAGCAGTTAAGCCCCTTAACGCTCGCTTATGTGGGTGACGGCGTGTACGAGCTTTTCGTGCGCGAATATATCGTTTCCAAAGGCAACTGTCCCGTGAAAAAGCTGCACAGCCGCGCCGTTTCGTTCGTGCGTTGCGAGTTTCAGGCGAAGGTGCTTAGTGAAGTGCTGATGCCGCTTTTCACGGAAGAGGAAAAAGAAGTCTGCCTGCGCGGACGCAATGCGCACGTTTCGCACGTGCCGAAAAACTCGAGCGTTGCGGATTATCACGCAGCCACAGCATTTGAATGCGCTTTCGGCTATCTTTACCTTAAAGGTGAGCTGGAGCGCCTGCGTCTTTTCTTCGATAAGATCCTTGAATTCGCAGAAACGGAGGAAACCGCACATGCGCAAAAATAAAGTTGCAAAAAACGTGAAGGAATTCCTGCTTGACCTGATTTTCATGACGGTGGGTTCCGTTATTTACGCGGTCGGCTTGAACGGCTTTACCGCGCCGAACAACATCGCGCCGGGCGGCGTGAGCGGTATCGCCATCGTGCTGAATTATCTGTTCGGCACGCCCGTCGGCACCGTGATTTTGCTTATTAACGTGCCGATCATCATTTGGGCGATCATTGAGATCGGCTATAAGCTCGTCACCAAAACGATGTTGGCGGTCGTGTTAAACGCTGCCTGCATCGACATCGTGGCGCTGTTCATGCCGGTCTACCACGGTGACCCACTCATCATCACACTCATCGGCGGCGTGTGTGAGGGCGTGGGTCTTTCACTCGTCTTTATGCGCGGTGCCACGACCGGCGGCACGGACATGATCGCGCGTCTGCTCAATCATCGCCTGCGCCATCTTTCCATGGGCAAGCTGATGCTTGCCGTAGACGGCTGCGTCGTGCTGTTTTCCGCCATCGTATATAAGAGCATTGAAAGCGCCGTGTACGCGTGCATCGTCATTTTTGTATCGACAAAAATCATCGATACAATTCTGTACGGCACAGATGCGGGCAACGGCAAAATGTTCTTCATTATGTCCCGTAAAAACGATGTCATTGCCGACCGCATCATCAAGGAGATGGACCGCGGCCTGACGTTTCTCAAGTCCCGCAGCGGCTATTTGAAACAGGACGGCGAGGTGCTCTTCTGCGCCGTGCGTCGCTTTGAGGTGTTCCGCATCAGTGAGATCATCCGCGAGGAAGACCCCGATGCGTTCGTCATCGTCGGCGATGCCGGTGAAATCGCCGGTGAGGGCTTCAAACCCGTGCGCTCCGACGACCGCACGCTCGGCGAGATTATCAAAGCGATTCGCAAGACGGGCGATAAGCCGGTCAGCGAGCCGAAAGAATAAATCCGCATAGAAAAAGCAGACAAGCGCATCGCCTGCCTGCTTTTTCCGGTTTTTTGTGTTACCGGCAGCTTTTTTCACTGCGGTTTTCCGTACGATTTTCCGTGCCGTTATTCACGCGGTCGGTTGTCTGACGGTCGCTCTTATTGCGACTTTGTTTCTGGTTTTTGTTTGTGTAATTCTTGTTTTCGGAATTTGCCATGTGATTCACCCCTTCCGAAAGCTATTATGCGCACGGTACACGCGTTTATGTACCGAATTTATGAAATTAGGAAAGGTGGGGCGGCCATGGAATTGCCCGCAGCTTTTGAAAAACGAATGCAGGATATGCTTGGGGCAGAATATACGGCGTTTCGGGCGTCTTACAACGAACCGCACAAACGCGGCATTCGTTTGAACACTGTAAAATGCACAAAAGAGCAGCTTGAACGCGCACTGCCGTTTACACTGGTGCAAACGCCGTTTTCGCCGCTCTCGTTTTATGCGCCGACAGATACCAAAATGGCGGCGCTGCCGCTCTATCATGCAGGCGCGTTTTATTCGCAGGAGCCGTCCGCGTCTTCGGCCGTCACGCTTTTGGCGCCGGAGCCGGGGGATAAGGTGCTCGACCTCTGCGCCGCACCGGGCGGTAAATCCACGCAGATTGCCGCGCTGACCGGCGACACCGGACTTTTGTGGTCAAACGAAGTTGTACGCAATCGCGCCGCAATTTTATCCTCCAATTTGGAGCGCATGGGCGTGCGTAATACAGTCGTTTCCAGCGTATACCCGGAGATGCTTGCGGAAAAGCTCGGCGGGTATTTTGATAAAGTGCTCGTTGATGCGCCGTGCTCCGGCGAAGGCATGTTCCGCCGCGATCCCGTTGCCGTGCAGGAATGGAGTCCTGAGCACGTGGAGACCTGCGCTGTACGTCAGCTCGCAATTTTATCCTCCGCCGCACAGTGCGTGCGCGAAGGCGGCATTTTGGTGTACTCTACCTGCACATTCTCCACGGAAGAAAATGAGGGCGTTGTGCAGAAATTTCTCGAGAGCCACCCGGAATTCGTGCTCGAAAATCCGAATGTCACATTTGGTCGCCCAGCCTATGGCGTAGACGCTGTGCGCATTTTCCCGATGGACGGGGGTGAGGGGCACTTTGCCGCGCGCTTCCGACGCGTTGCGCCTTGTGAAGAACGCTTTGCGCCGTTTAGCTTTAAACCCGACCGAGAGACGCAGGCGCATGCCGAAGAATTGTACACATCTCTGTTTACCGATGCACCGGGAAGATTCCAGCGCGTGCGCGACCGTGTGATCTTATTGCCAAATGAGCTGCCGGACATTGCAGGACTTTCCGTTCTGCGCGCCGGTGTGGAATTCGGCGAGGCAAAAAAGAACCGCATCGAGCCCGCGCATGGCATTTTCATGGCAAGCCGTGCAGAAAACTGCCGCAGCGTGCTGCATCTCACATCGAACGATCCTGCTTTATTCGCGTTTTTGCGCGGCGAAGAAATCCCCGCAGAGGGGCTTTCCGGTTACACCGCCGTCGCCGCAGACGGTATTGTAACGGGCTTTGGCAAGGCATCGAACGGCGTTTTGAAGAATCGTTACCCAAAGGGGCTGCGCACACACCTGTAAAGGTGCATTCGTTTATATAAAAAGAACAGAAAGTTTCGCAAAGCCAAATGGTTATTTGTGAAGCTTTTTTTGCAATTTAGACCTCGACAACTTGCAAAAAAAGCAGATACGTGCTAAAATGTGTATAAGCAAACAGGAAAGAAGTGTTTTTGATGCAGAAAATCCAGATTGAGCGTACCACTGCGCCTAAAGCGAAGCCGGCAGACGAAAGCAAGCTCGGTTTCGGTAAAATCTTTACAGATCACATGTATGTGATGGAATATAACCCGGAGCAGGGTTGGCACGATCCGAAGATCATGCCGTATCAGCCGATCGTCCTTGATCCGTCCGCTATGGTTTTCCACTACGGTCAGGAAATGTTCGAGGGCATGAAGGCTTATAAATGCGCAGACGGCCGCATTCGTCTGTTCCGCCCGAACAAGAACATCGAGCGTGCAAACAACTCCAACAGAAGACTTTGCATCCCGGAGATCCCGGCCGATGATTTCCTCAATGCGATCAAGACGCTCGTCGCCGTTGACGCAGATTGGATTCCGAGCCGTCCCGGCACTTCTCTTTATATTCGTCCGTTCGTCATTGCAACGGATCCGTTCCTCGGCGTACGCCCGTCGAACACCTATAAATTCATCATCATTCTTTCCCCGGTCGGCGCTTACTATGAGAGCGGCCTCGACCCTGTAAAGATTTGGATCGAAGACGACTATGTACGTGCAGTCCGCGGCGGCATCGGCGAAGCAAAGACCGGCGGCAACTACGTTGCAAGCCTCGCGGCACAGGTAAAGGCACACGACGAAGGTTACTCTCAGGTTCTGTGGCTCGACGGTGTTGAGCGCAAGTACATCGAAGAAGTCGGTGCTATGAACATCTTCTTCAAAATCAACGGCACCGTTGTCACTCCGATGCTGAACGGCAGTATTTTGCCGGGCGTTACCCGCGCATCCTGCATCGATCTCTGCAAGCACTGGGGTCTCCCGGTCGAAGAGAGAAGAATCTCCGTTGACGAGCTCGTTGAGGCGGCCCGTACCGGTGCACTTGAAGAATGCTGGGGTAGTGGTACCGCAGCCGTTATCTCCCCGGTCGGCGCACTCCGTTACGAGAACGAAGTCATGCAGATCAAGGACGGCGGCATCGGCGAATTCAGCCAGAAGCTGTACGACACCGTCACCGGCATCCAGACCGGTAAGGTAGAAGATACCCTCGGTTGGACTGTGGAAGTCACACCGCTTGAGAAGTAATTCGAATATTTGAACATTCAAAAGGCCGAGCCCGCGTGGTTCGGTCTTTTTGTATAAAAGAAGAGCTCTGCGACCGGCAAAAGCCAAATGCAGAGTTCAGTTTATATCCGAATCAGTTTTTCTGTATAATCCATGTTCGCAGGGCGGCGATGCTCTGTGCACAGGCTGTAAAGATTATCCGCGCGCACTTCCAACTCAAACACACGTCTGACCTCCGGCGAAAGCTTCTTCACGTCCGCAGGTCGTGCGATGATTGGCAGCATCGGCTTCGCTTTGTGCAGGATCTCCGCGCCACAGCTTGTCATACCTAAAATGCGCAGGTACGGAGGCAACTTGGGCAGATCGTTCGTGATGCCCAAATACGCGCTTAAAACAATACGCCGAATACGCGCGTGACTGTACCGCTTGGTTTTCACCGCATCAAACAGCCCTGTGCACGTTTCCGCCGTTTCAGCAGCCGCCAAAATGCGGTTTTCAATGCCCTCTGAAACATCCGGCACGCGGCGCAGGTCTTCGGGCGACATGGCAGAGACCGCCGCCAGTACCGCACGGTCGAGATACGAAAGGGAAGCGGGGTACTGCTTTTCCTTTTGCAGCGCACGAATACACACCGCCGTATTTTCCGGGACATACGAGGAAATCTCTTCACCCTCGGCACTCTTGCTGCGAATCAGGCTCGCCGATGCAAACGCACCGTGCGCTTTGTCGCTGTCGTGGTCAATCGCGATACGCTGCACAGTCTGCGGCACGATATTAGAATTCAACGATAAGATCGCCTTGCAATACTCTATACCCAAAATGCAATTTGGCTTTGTGAGCAGCTCTGCGGTTTCTGCGCCGAGTGCCTTTTTCACAGCCTCCGTACGCGCCGCTGCAAACGAAACGCCTTTTGCAACCTCCGGGCGAATATCCGAATTAAACACATCGGAGTGCAAGTATTCCGCGCAGTGCATGAGGGGAGCGGTATCACCGGTTTCGCTGCCAAACGTCAGTGTATCTACGCAACCGAGCGCATTTAATAACGAAATGCCGCCGAGTGCAAATTTTTCCGCGCCTGCCACAGCCCACGGTAAGGGCAGCTCCAGCACGAGTGCCGCGCCGTTTTGCAGTGCCAGCCGTGTGCGCGACCACTTATCGAGCACAGCCGCCTCGCCGCGCTGCACAAAATTTCCGCTCATCACACAGACAATGTCGCTGCCGAACTCCTCCGAAATACGGGAGAGCAGTGCCGCGTGGCCGTTATGCAGCGGATTAAACTCGCAAACAACGCCCGAAATCTTGTTTTTTCCAATCATTTTATAGGAAACTCCTTGAAATTTACATGATTTTGTATTATCATAAGTATAAAGCAATGAAGATCAATTTACAAGCCGCGTTTCCTTATTTATAATTTTGGAAGTGTCGTGCTTATTTTTTGTGCGTTTGCACAGATGATCCAATTCAAATTTAACCATGATTCAGGGGGAAGACGAAATGAAAATTCTGGTCATCAACGCCGGCAGCTCCTCACTTAAGTATCAGCTGATCGATATGGACAACGAGCAAATGCTTGCAAAGGGCAACTGCGAGAAGATTGGCCTTGAAATGGGCATTTTCGGCCACAAGACGGCAGACGGCAGAGAGAAGAAGATCGAAATCCGCATGGCGAACCACACCGAAGCGTTCGAGCAGGTCAAGAACGCACTTCTCGACAGTGAAGTCGGCGTCATTAAGGATCTGAGCGAAGTCGCTGCTATCGGCCACCGTATCGTTCAGGGCGGCGCGCTCTTCAGCGAGTCCGTTCTCGTTGACGAAAAGGTCATCGAGGGCATCGAAAGCCTCATCCCGCTTGCACCGCTGCACAACAGCGCACATGTACAGGGCATTCGTGCCTGCATGAGCGTTTTCGGCAAGGAAGTCCCGGAAGTTGTCGTGTTCGATACGGCTTTCCATTCCACCATGCCGCAGAAGGCTTACATGTTCGCTGTACCGTATGAGTATTATGAGAAGTACAAGATCCGCCGCTATGGCTTCCACGGCACCTCCCACCGCTATGTCAGCCACCGCGTTGCGGAGCTCATGGGCAAGGACATCAAGGATCTGAAGCTTATCACCTGCCACATCGGCAACGGTTCCTCCATCACCGCCATCAAGAACGGCAAGGTCATCGATACCAGCATGGGCCTCACCCCGCTTGACGGCTTCATGATGGGTACCCGTACCGGCACGCTTGATCCGTCCGTTGTCACGTTCATCGCAGAGAAAGAGAACCTCACCCCGGCACAGCTTTCCGACCTCTTCAACAAGAAGTCCGGCCTGCTCGGTATCTCCGGCATCTCCAGCGATGACCGCGACATCTGCAAGGCAGAGGACGAGGGCGACGAGCGTGCACACCTCGCACATGAGATGCTCGTTTATCAGATTCAGAAGTTCATCGGCAGCTATGTCGCTGCGCTGAACGGCGTAGACGCAATCGTCTTCACCGCAGGTCTTGGCGAGAACCAGGATACCCTGCGCGAGCGCATCTGCACCAACATGGAATACCTCGGCATCAAGTTCGATCACGAAGCCAACAAGGGCGTTCGCGGCAAGGAGAAGAAAATCTCCGCGCCGGACAGCAAGGTCGCTGTTTACATCGTCCCGACCAACGAAGAACTTGTCATTGCACGCGATACGAAAGCCATCGTTGAAAAGCTGTAATTTCACCTGAAATTCGATACCGGATCCGTTTTTACGGGTCCGGTATTTTTCATATTTAAGCGAAAATCGCGGGTTTATTTTCTGTTTTTGGCTTTTGAACCGCAAAAATGGTTGCAAATTTGTAACTATTGTGTTATGATTGTAACTGTATAAAACGATCTGTACCATATTCTGCCGCAACAGGACAGAAACCGGCTTTTGCTGCTACAGGTCGATGCCTTGATAAGGATAGGTGAAAACACATGCAATACAGAAAAAGAATGCTCCGAAAGAAGGGCACGGCTCTGTTGCTTTCTGCGCTGCTATTGGCTTCTGCGCTGCCGCTTGCGGCCCATGCGGAAGAAGTTTCCGCAAAAACAACCGAATACGTGAACTTCCGCTCCGGCCCCGGTACGAATTACAGCTCGCAGGGGATCATCGCTTCCGGCACGACCATCACGGTAACGGATACGAGCAATTCCGAGTGGTACGCCGTGCGTCTCTCGAACGGCTCTACAGGTTATATCTACGCCGAGTATATTTCCATGTCTACCAGCGGCAGCACAAGCAACGGGGAAGAACGCAGTGCCAAAACGACGGAATATGTGAATTTCCGCTCCGGACCGGGCACAAATTACAGTTCTAAAGGCGTTATTTCATTAGGCACCACCGTTACGGTCACCGACACGAGCAACGCCCAGTGGTACGCCGTGCGTCTTTCTAACGGCTCTACAGGCTATATTTTTGCCGAATACATCAGCTTCACGGGCAGCAATACGCCGTCTGCTACGGCGGCACCTACACAGGCGCCATCCAACGGTTCCGAGCAGACCGCAAAAACGACCGAATACGTAAACTTCCGTTCCGGCCCCGGTACGAATTACAGCTCTAAAGGCGTCATTGCATTGGGCACCACCGTTACGGTCACCGACACAAGCAATTCCGAGTGGTACGCCGTGCGCCTCTCGAACGGCTCTACGGGCTACATATTTGCGCAATATTTGAAGCTGAACTGTTCTTCCTCCGCGACGGCAACGCCCGCACCGAGCGGTTCCGAGCAGACCGCAAAAACGACGGAATACGTAAACTTCCGTTCCGGCCCCGGTACGAATTACAGCTCTAAAGGCGTTATCGCTTCCGGCACAACCGTCACGGTCACCGACACGAGCAATTCCGAGTGGTACGCCGTGCGCCTCTCGAACGGCTCTACGGGCTATATATTTGCGCAATACTTGAAGCTGAACAGTTCTTCCTCCGCAACGGCAACGCCCGCACCGACACAGGCACCGAGCGGTTCCGAGCAAAGCGCGAAAACGACGGAATACGTAAACTTCCGTTCCGGCCCCGGCACGAATTACAGCTCTAAAGGCGTTATCGCTTCCGGCACGACCGTCACGGTCACAGATAGGAGCAACTCCGAGTGGTATGCCGTGCGCCTCTCGAACGGCTCCACGGGCTACATCTTTGCACAGTATTTGAAGGTCACCGGCACGTCGTCCGCAACGCCTACACCTACGCAGGCACCGTCCAATGATGGCACTGTGCAGGCTAAGCTCACCGCAGACGTAAACCTGCGCCGCGGTGCAGGTACGAATTACGGCGTCATCAAGGTCATCGGCACCAGCACCACCGTTACGGTCACGGACGCGTCGAACAGTCAGTGGTACAAGGTAAAGCTTTCGGACGGCACAGAGGGCTATCTGTTCTCCGAATATCTGAAAGTTACTTCCGGCGATATTAATTCTGCCAAGCCTTCCGCAACGCCCACGCCGACCCCGGCGCCGAGCAACGGAACTGTACAGGCCAAGACCACATCCGATTTAAATGTGCGCAAAGGCCCCGGCACAAGCTATGGCATCATCAAGGTTATCGATATGAACGTTACCGTTACCGTTACGGAAGCCACAAACAGCAGCTGGTACAAAGTGAAGCTTTCCGACGGCACAGAGGGCTACCTTGCCGCGCAGTACTTGAAGATCACCTCCGGCGATATCAACTCCGTAAAGCCCGGTAACAGTGGAGATGATAACACCAATAACGGCAATAACTCCAATGCACCCGCAACAGACGAATACGTCCGCGTTACAGTCGGCCTCAACCTGCGTTCCGAGCCGAACACGAGCTGTAAAGTACTCACTGTTTTGAGCACCGGCACCGTGCTGAACGTGCTTGACCGCAAAACGAGCGGCTGGGTGCATGTGCGTACGACCGGCGGCGCAGAGGGCTATGTCTCGGCAGAATATGTCACAGCATATGACCCGTCTTCGTCCAGTGCATCGATCTCTGTTTCTTCCGTCGATCTCGCACAGTATAAGACCATCTACATTCAGGCTTCTTCTTCCGGCTCTGTCACGTGGGAGAGCAGTGATGCTTCCGTTGCAACGGCAAAAGCCGGTGTTTCCGGTCAGCTCTTCATTTACGGCGCTGCGCCGGGCACGGCCAAGATCACCGCAAAGAGCGCAAACGGCACTGCACTTGCCACCGTTTCTGTCACGGTCTCCGCGCCGGAAGCTGTCCGCTTTGCGTACACAACACCGAATATTATCACAGCCGGTGCATCCTTCAATTTGAAGGCGGTTACGGATACGCAGAAATCCGCCGTGCGCTTCGAGATTGATGGCGTCGGCACCTATGATACCACGTCCTACGATTCCGAAAGTCAGGGCGACAACAACGTCCGTATTTTCTCTGCTTCGGCTACAATCAGTACACCTGGCACCTACACGGTGCGTGCGTATTCGTCTTCCGGCGGCGGTTATTCCTCCGATTACAGAGAGTTCACCATCCTCGTCGTCTCTACAACGGATTCCGATACGACAACAGGCGAGAGCCGCCGCGTGAGTGACAGTATGCTCGACAACATCGCCTCTTATGAAGGCTATGTCCCACAGGTTTCGCCGGACACGCTTGCCGGCAATATCCCGACCGTCGGCTACGGTTACGTTGTTTCCAAGAACACCACATTCTACAATAACCTGACCCGCTCGGAAGCAAAGGCCATGCTGGCCGATACCGTCAACCGCGGCTCTTACACCACAGAGATCAACCGTTTTATCTCGAGCAACGGCCTTCTGATGAGCCAGTGCCAGTTTGATGCGCTTGCAAGCTTCTCTTACAATGTCGGCGCAGGCTACTGGAACGGCTCCGGCGACTGCTACGTGCGTACAGTCATCATGAACGCCGTTGTTCCGCCGCAGGATCTGTCTTCTTCCAATCCGTACGGCGGTAAGGTAACGGCTTCCACACTGCCCATGTATCAGGACCACAGCGCTTCTTCCACGCAGATTACTACGCTTAAGATCAACACAAGTGTGAACATCCTCGATTATTACCGCGACTCAAGCACGAAGCAGAGCTGGTACAAGGTCTCTGCGAGCGGCAAGAGCGGTTGGGTGCGCGCAGGCGATGTTGCTTTCAACAGCACCTCCGGTCTCACGCATGACCTGAACTATGTGGACGCCTACACATTCGGCAGCAATCTGCTGGATTGGCATGTGGCAGGCGGCAACTGCTACATCGGCCTGTATTACAGACGCCTTGCAGAAGCTAAGGTATTCTCCTACGGCAACTACGCCGAGGCATCGCCCTCTAACGGCAACTATAAGAAGAATACATACGGCTACAAAGTCCCGAACTGTCTGTAAAGCCAAATTACTTTTCATAGTCCTAAAATTAAGCTGTGCATTCTAATGGAGTGCACAGCTTTTCTTTATATGCTCGGCAATGTGTAAAGTTTTATCACTTTACGTGTTATTTATAAAACGGCAAGCCGACTGCTTTCACTCAGTCGGCTTGCTTTTATATTATGCGATCGACCGATCAGCAGCCACAGCCGCCGCAGCCGTTGTTGCAGCCACCACAGTTGTTGTTGCAGCCGCAATCGTTACCGCAGCCACAGCCGCCGCAGCACAAGAGGATCAATATAATAATGATGATCCAAGAGCAACCTCCGCCAAAACCGTTACACATGATTGAACGCCTCCTTTCGTTTACAGTACAGAATATGAAAGTGGGGGAAATGTGTGATGGTCAAAGCAAAACTTCAAAAACTTTTTAAATCCATGCGTTTCAGTTAGTATTATTGAGAAATAATTTGAAATAGAGAGATTATTTAATGTAATTGCGGAAAATCGTCTAAAATCGCGCTTGACAATATATCCGTTTTGCTTATAATTAAAGTCAAAGAAAGTCAAAGACAAAGAAAGGACAAGAGGCGATCAGAAATGCGAATCAGCGACAGCGTTGCGAATTACATCTTACAAATGCTCAATGATGAAAACGGCATCGCGGAGATCCAGCGTAATGAGCTTGCAAACACGCTGGGCTGCGTACCGAGCCAAATCAACTACGTTATCACGTCCCGTTTCACACCGGAGCAGGGATATATCGTAGAGAGCAGGCGAGGCGGCGGCGGTTACATTCGCATCATTCGCCGGAGCATGACAAAATCCGATTTAATCATGCACATTGTCAATTCCATCGGGCCTAAGCTGGACGCAGCTTCTATGCGCGCCATGCTGCGGAATCTTGTGGAAACGGGCGTTGCGTCCGAATCCGACGCTCACCTGATGATGGCAGGGCTTTCGGATTCGGCACTTGCACCGGCGCCAAAAGAAATTCGAGATCAACTGCGGGCATCGATCTTCAAAAACATGTTGCTCGTACTAAATGTATAAAAAGCCATTTTGAAAGGACGGGATGACTTATGATGTGTCAGAACTGCGGAAAGAATCCGGCAACGACCCACATTAAAACCATTGTCAACGGCAAGTTGGCGGAATATGACCTTTGCTCGGAATGTGCAAGGGCAAAAGGCTACAAGAGCTTTTTTAACTTTGATGATATGGACTTTGATTTCAACAATCTGCTCGGCAGCTTCATCGGTGCGCCGACCGGGCGCAGTAATGCGATGCGCTGCCCGAAATGCGGTGCTTCCTTTGAGGAGATTGCAGAAAGCGGCAAGATCGGCTGCGCAGAGTGTTACAATGTGTTCCGTGACCGCCTGATGCCGACTATCCACCGCATCCACGGTGCAGCAAAGCACAAGGGCAAAGTACCCGGAAGCAATGCGCTGCGCATTGTGGAACCGGCAGGTAAGATTGCCGTTGTGGAAGAACCCACGCCGATTGAAAAGAAACGTGCGGAACTGAAAGAAGCAATCGAAAAGCAGGATTTCGAGCATGCAGCTGAGCTGCGTGACGAAATCAAAGAAATGGAGAAAGGAGATGGGAACCATGCTTAACGAAGAAAAGAAATGGTATGAAAAAGCAGGTAAAGAAAGTGACGTTGTCATCAGCACGCGCGTGCGTCTGGCGAGAAACCTTGCAGATATGCCGTTCCCAAACCGCATGACGCCCGACCAGAAAGCAGCCGTAGAGCGCCGCGTACGCGATGCGATCCTCAGCGGCAACAGCGCCATCGCATCGGATTTCGACTTCGTGCAGATGGATGACCTCAGCAACGAGCAGGCGGTGTCACTTGTGGAACGCCACATCGTCAGCCCGGAGTTCATCGCAAACGCAAAGGGACGCGGATTCCTCATCTCAAAGGACGAGCGCATCTCCATTATGGTGAACGAAGAAGACCACGTGCGTATTCAAGTGCTGCATGAGGGTCTTGCGCTCAGCGAAGCTGCCGAAATGGCAGACCGCATCGATACGCTTTTAAACGAATCGCTGCGTTTTGCGTTTGATTCCGAGCTCGGCTACCTAACCCAGTGCCCGACGAACCTCGGCACCGGCATGCGGGCCTCTGTGATGCTGCATCTGCCGGCGCTCACCGAAAACGGCGCAATGTCCAGAATCTCCACGAATCTTTCGAAGCTCGGCCTTGTGATCCGCGGTACATACGGAGAAGGCAGCAATGTCATCGGCGCCATGTATCAGCTTTCAAACCAGATTACACTGGGTCTCAGCGAAAAAGAGGCTGTGGAAAACTTGCAGAATATTACGATGCAGCTCATTTCCGAAGAGCGCAAAACGCGTGCTTCGCTCAGCAAGAACATCAATGTGCAGGACAAAGTAGGCCGCTCCGCCGGCGTGCTGAAAAACGCACGGCTGCTTTCCTGCGATGAATATATGAAGCTTATCTCCAATGTGCGTTTCGGCATTGCAGAAAAGCTTTTAAGCGGTATAACGCTTGAAGATATTCACACACTGACCGTAGCGGTACAGCCGGCCACCATGGCAGCCGCACACGGCAGCAACCTTTCGGCGGGGCAAAGAGACATTCTCCGCGCAGACGAGGTGCGCAAAGCCCTCAAAGCGCTTCAATAATAGAAAATCAGTAAAGAGAACTGCGATACGGCAGTGATCGAAAGGACGGGAATTTATATGTATAGATTCACAGGTTTTACAGAGAAAGCAAACAATGCCATGAACCGCGCCATCGAAAAGGCGGAGGAACTTGGCCACAATTACATCGGCAGTGAGCACGTGCTCTACGGCTTGATTGCAGAGGGCAGCGGCGTTGCGTTCAACGTGCTGAATAAGCTCGGCATCACGGCAGACGATTACGAACGCCTGATGCAGGAGAAGATTGGCACTTCTTCGCCGACGAACCTCACCACCGCATATTTCACCCCGCGCACAAAGCGCATTTTGCAGATGGCAAAGCTCGCGGCCTCCAAGCTCGGCAGTAACTACGTCGGCACGGAGCACCTGCTCATCGCCATCATTGAAGACGGTGAAAGCTTTGCGGTGCGTTTCCTGCAAATGCTCGGCGTTGACCCGCAGAGTGTTGCAAATGCGTTGTCCTCGGCGCTTTCCGACGGTTATACCGTCGATAAAGCTTCCGGCAATGCGTACCCGAAGGACGAAAACGGCGAAAAGGAAGGCGGTAGTGCACTTGAAAAATTTGGCCGCGACCTGACAAAGCTCGCAGCCGAAGGCAAGATTGACCCGGTCATCGGCCGTCATAACGAGATTGAACGTGTCATTCAGATCTTGTCTCGTCGTACGAAGAATAATCCGGTGCTCATCGGTGAACCGGGCGTCGGCAAGACCGCCGTTGCGGAAGGCCTGGCGCTGAAGATTCATGAAGGCGAGGTGCCGGAGCTGCTGAAAGGCAAGCGTCTGGTGGCTCTTGATCTTACCGGTATGGTCGCAGGCTCTAAGTACCGTGGCGATTTTGAAGAGCGTATCAAGTCCGCCATCGACGAAGTGAAGAAGGACGGCAACGTCATTTTGTTCATCGATGAGCTGCACACTATCATTGGTGCAGGCTCCGCAGAGGGCTCTGCCGATGCCGCCAATATCTTAAAGCCGGCTCTGGCACGCGGTGACTTCCAGGTCATCGGTGCGACGACCATCAACGAGTACAGAAAGTACATTGAAAAAGACGCCGCGTTGGAGCGTCGTTTCCAGCCGGTACATGTCGGTGAGCCGACCGAAGAAGAAGCGGTGCAAATCCTTGAAGGTCTGAAAGATCGCTACGAGGCGCACCATAAAGTACAGATTACCGATGAAGCCATTGAGAGCGCCGTTAAGCTCTCCTCGCGCTACATTGCAGACCGTTACCTGCCGGATAAGGCCATCGACCTCGTCGATGAAGCGGCGTCCCGTGTGCGCCTCAGAACATTCACTGCGCCGGAAGACCTGCAGGAGATGGAAAAGCGCATCAAGGAAGTCGAGATTGATAAGGCGGCTGCCGTCAACGAGCAGGACTTCGAGCGCGCGGCCGAGTTGCGTGACAAGCAGAAAGCCCTTACAGATGAGCTGGAGCAGAAAAAGAACGAGTGGGCTGCAAAGAATGAGCGCAGCAACAGCGTCGTGAAGGCAGAAGACATCGCCGAGATCGTCGCCATGTGGACCGGCATCCCGGTTGTACAGCTGACGCAGGAAGAAAGCGAGCGCCTGCTGCATCTTGAAGATACGCTGCACAAGCGTGTCATCGGTCAGGACGAAGCCGTCACGGCCATTGCAAAGGCTATCCGCCGCGGCAGAGTCGGCCTGAAAGATAAGAATCGCCCCATCGGCTCGTTCATTTTCCTCGGCCCGACCGGCGTAGGCAAGACCGAGCTGTGCAAGGCGCTTGCGGAGGCCATGTTCGGTGACGAAAAGGCCATGATCCGTCTCGATATGTCGGAGTACATGGAGAAGCACACGGTGTCTCGTCTCGTCGGTTCGCCTCCGGGATATGTAGGCTTTGATGAGGGCGGTCAGCTGACCGAGGCAGTGCGCCGCAAGCCGTATTCCGTTGTGCTGTTTGATGAGATCGAAAAGGCACACCCGGATGTCTTCAACATGCTGCTGCAAATTCTCGATGACGGCCGTCTGACGGATTCGCAGGGCAAGGTGGTCAGCTTCAAGAACACCATCATCATCATGACCTCCAACATCGGCGCGCGTCTCATTACAGAGAAGCAGCAAGAGCGTCTCGGCTTTGCCACCGCGGACAACAAGTCGACAGAAGAAGACAGCGCAGTCGCCGATTTCGAGCGTACAAAAGAGCTCGTCATGGGTGAGCTGAAGAAGGTGTTCCGTCCGGAATTCATCAACCGTGTCGATGACATTATTGTGTTCCGTAAGCTCCTGCACGACGACATTCAGAAAATCGCCGGCAAAATGCTCGAGGGTCTTAAGGGTCAGCTGCGCGACATGGACATCGCGGTCGAGTTCACCCCGGCTGCTGTGGAAGCTGTTGCAAACGCCGGTTTTGACCCGGTTTACGGTGCAAGACCGCTGCGCAGAGCGATCCGCAGCAAGATGGAAGACCCGATTTCCGAAGAGATGCTCGAGGGCAACATGAAAGCGGGCGGCTCGTATGTCTGCGACTTCAAAGACGGTAAGTACGTCATTGAAGACAAGGCAAAGAAGAGCGGCGACGAAAAGTCGAGCGAAAGCGAAGCAAAGTAATCACACCCGTTAAGGCAAATGCCCTTTAAAGGCACATAGAAAGGCGGTCTGCCGGGTAGAAAAATATCCGTGCAGACCGCCTTTTGCTGTCCTAAATCACGTAAACACCGTCTCAATGTGCTTTGCGCACTCGGGCGGAGAATACGTGAACTTATCAATATGGTCGCCCTGAAAGAAATATACAGGCGGCTCGGGTTTATAGGTGTAATCAAAGCATTCCACAAGCACGAGCTTCACCTTCATGCGGTTCGGCAGAATACTTTTGATGAACACGCTGGCCTGCTGTCCGGCATGGACGTTTTCTTTCAGCTCGGCAAGTCCTGCAAGGTTTGGGGTCAGCTCCACAAAAATGCCGTAGCTTTCCACGCTGCGCACGATACCTGCGACCGTTTCGCCGACACGAAAGCGCTCCGCGTTTTCCGTCCACGTGCCGAGCAGCTCGCGGTGGCTAAGCGTAATGCGGTTCTCGTCCTTCATACGCACCACGGCGCGAATATCCATGCCGATCGTGAATCGCTCCTTCGGGTGGTCGATGCGCGAAACAGAAATGGCATCTATGGGCAGTAGGGAAACAATACCGCAGCCGATATCCGCAAACGCACCGAACGGCTCCAAATGCGTGATGCGCACCGGGATCACATCACCGCAGGTAAGCCCCGCTATGTACTCTGCCATGCAGCGCTCCTGTGCTTTTCGACGCGACAACACCGCTGTGATCCTGCCGAACGCATCACGAATAAAATCTGTGATGATAAAGCACACAGGCTTATTCACACGTGAAATGATGGCGATGTCCCGCACGGTGCCCTCGCGTATGCCGAGCGCGCCCTCTTCGCGCGGGATAATGCCCCGCATACATTTGAGATCTACAATGAGGTTGTGCTCGTTGTCGCAGATGATGCTGCGTGCCTCTAAGATCTTTCCGTCGCGCATTGCATCGGAGAGGGCAGCAGGCGTCTGCATACTGGCTTTGTTTTCCGCTTTGTCGATCAAATGACCTTCCGGGTAAAATTTCATGTACTTCACTCCTTTTTAAGGCCGTGCCGCGCAAAAACGCTTTCGGCTGTGCCTTAACTACGCCGAAGTATATGAATCTAAACTTTCATTTATGCGTTTCTGAACTTTTCATGAAGATAAACAAAAGGGCTTGCATGTTTTTACCGTGTATATTAAAATAGATATACAGATGCAAAGTATGTCTTTGCAAAAGAAAGGAAACAGAAAAAATGAAGAAAATGAAACTGCTGTGTGCGGCGTTGACCGTAATCATGCTGCTCACAGCTTGCTCCGGCAGCACCTCTTCTGCCGCAGAAAAGGTCATCGGCACTACGGATAAAGTTGTTGCGGCAGATACCTTAAAGCCCTTGGCAAAGGCCGGCAAAGAAAAGCTCGGCTATCAGCTCGATATGCCGGAAAAAGGCGAGGAGATTTGTGTGCTGACAACGAACTACGGCACCATTCGCATGCGCTTTTTCCCGGATGCCGCACCGAAAGCCGTGTACAGCTTTAAATCTCTGGCGCTTTCCGGCTACTATGACGGTGTCACTTTCCACCGCGTCATCGACGATTTCATGATTCAGGGCGGTGACCCGCTTGGCAACGGAACCGGCGGCGAGAGCATTTGGGGCGAGAATTATGACGACGAATTTCACGAAAACCTTGTCAACATCACCGGCGCGGTCTCTTGTGCAAACAGCGGTGCCAACACAAACGGCAGCCAGTTTTTTATAAACTGCACGGAACCGGGCAAAATAGACTGGGATACCTACGACCAGTATTATCAGGTCTATAAATCTGCACCGGAAAAGTTCACCTCCATGTACGGCGGCACGCTCGATATGGATAAGGTAACGGATGCCTACAAAGAGCTTTACGATAAAAACGGCGGCAACACACACCTTGACGGTGCATATTCCACCGCAGGTACCGGACACACCGTGTTCGCGCAGGTATTTGACGGCATGGACGTGGTGCGCAGCATCATGGCCGTTGAGACCGACTCGAACGATAAGCCGCTTGAAGACGTCACCATTCTCTCCGCAGAAATCGTACCCTACGAATAAATTTCTTAAACAAATTTAGTATAATGCCAAACCATTTTAAGGAGGAAATTTCCATGGCAATCGTACATCCCACAGCTGAAAATTTCGACGCATTGATCCGCGATAACAAGCTTGTTCTTGTAGACTTTTTTGCAACATGGTGCGGCCCGTGCAAAATGATCGCACCGTTCATTGAGGAAGTTGCAGAAGAATACGAGGGCAAGGCCATCGTCGCGAAGATCGACGTTGACGAAGCGCAGGAAATCGCCGCCGAATACGGCATCTCCAGCATCCCGACCGTCATCCTCTTTAAAGACGGCGCACCCATCCACACCGAAGTCGGCGCACACGATAAGGCTTTTTACGCAAACCTCATCGAAATGCACCTGTGAGGCCGCGCCATGTTCACCTTTGAACGCAAAGCGAATTACTACGAGACCGACCAAATGGGCATCGTGCACCACTCGAATTACATTCGTTGGTTTGAGGAAGCCCGCTTGGAGATGCTACGCGCTATGGGACTGCCGTACAAAAAAATGGAAGATAACGGCATTCTGATCCCCGTGCTGGGTGTTTCGTGCAGCTACAAGCACCCAATTCGCTTTGATGAGACGCTTGTGCTTACACTGCGCATTCAAAACTACAACGGTGTACGCTTTGAAATGGCGTATGAGGGGCACAGCAAGGAGACCGGACTTTTGAGTTGCACCGGCACTTCGCAGCACTGCTTCACAACACCCGCGTTAAAACCGATCCGTATGCAGAAGCATTTTCCCGCATGGCACGAAGTATTTCTTCAGGCCGCAGAGCAGGACAAAGCAGAGTAATTCAAAACACAAAAATGCCCGCCGGGCTGACCGATGTGATCGGAAAGCCCGGCGGGCATTTTTATAAATCTTTAGTTTTTATTCATGCCGCAAAGCATCGATCGGGTTCAGGTTTGCCGCCTTGAAGGAGGGGAGAAGCCCGAAGATGATGCCGATGACCATGGAAAACACCACGGCAATAATGATGGAAGGCACGCTGATGGCAACCGGAGCAGACGTCACACGCGATATGATTGCTGCAAGACCGATACCGGCACCCACGCCCACAATGCCGCCAAGGCTTGTCAGCACAGCGGCTTCCGTTAAGAACTGCCACAGAATGCGGCTCTTTTTCGCGCCGATGGCTTTTTTCAGACCGATCTCACGCGTACGTTCCGTAACGGAAACGAGCATGATGTTCATAACGCCGATACCGCCGACGAGCAGGGAGATGCTCGCAATCCAGATGAGCTGCGAATTTGTGGAGCTGCTGAGATCCTGCAAGTCCTGCGCCTGCTTTAAAAGATCCTGTGCCTGATACTTGATCTCGCTGTTCGTCACGTTCGTGTTCATGATCTCCGCCACAGCCTTGCCGGCATCCGTCATGGCTTCCGTATTGGAAACGCGAATGGCCACGTTCTGCGGCTCATCGAACGAATAGAGCGCCGGCCACATGGAGCTTGGCACGAAAATACGGGAGGCAGAGCTATTCGAGTAATACGTATAATACTCATCGATGGAGTTGATGACGGGCTCAAACTTGCTGTCTTCATCCACAATGCCAACCACCGTAAACGGAATGCCGCTGATCTCGATCGTTTTTCCGATGGGGTTTTCGCCGTCAAACAGCGAATCCGCCGTATCGGCATCGATGATGGCTGCCGCGTGGAAATCCGTAAAATCACTGTCCACAAAGGTGCGACCGCTTTTCAGCACCAACCCATTCGTCGTGAAATAATTGTTATCCACGCCGAAGACCTGCGAGCCGGAAATGCCGTTGTTGCCGTAGTAAACGGAGTTGTTGTAATCACTGCGGCTGGTATAGAACGCCGCATCTTCCACGTTTTTTACGGACTTGATTTTTTCCATCGTGGTCTCGTCACGCACAGGGATGCCGTCCGGCAAGCCGTTATACAGCATTTCATACTGATAATCACCCTGATACAGCTGAATCTGCACCGTGTTTGTGCCGGAGCCGATGAGGTTCTTTTTGATTTGCTCATTCGTGCCCTTGATGGTGGACACGATGGAGATGATAGAGGCGATACCGATGATGATGCCGAGCATCGTCAGGAACGAGCGCATTTTGTGCGACCAGATTCCCTGAAATGAAAGTCTGATATTTTCAATCATGCGTCAAGCCCCCTTGCGTCGATGCCGTCATTTTCGTCTGTGTTTTCTTCCATGTCGTTCGCCTTGGCACCATCAATTGCCGAAGTGCCGTAGGGGAAAGCCACATAATCTTCTTCCGTCAAAGTATCGCTCTTGATCTCCAGATACTGGTTGTAGATCGTCTTGCCGGTTTTGATATACGTTTTATGCACACGATTATCGTCGCCGACCTTCAAAACATACTTGCCGCCGTCATCGCTGCGGATATACGCTTTAAAAAGATATATTGCATTGCTTGCGTTATCCGAGGCCGCCTTCAAAGTAATATCAAGGCCCATGCCGTTTTTCAGGCCGTCCGCATCGGCAATGCGCGCTGTAAACTGGTACGTGGAGCTGTTTGGGTTTGAGGAGCCGTCATAGTAATAATTGGAATTGTCATTCGGAAAATCGGAGATCTGTACAATCTCTGCCTCATACATTTGTCCGTTCTCCCAAGAGCTCGCCATGACCGTGTCGCCGACATGCACCTTGCCGAGCAGCGATTCGTTTAAGGATGCCGTTATATAGAAACCGTCGCCACCCGAAACCACGAGGAACGGGGAGCTTGTGGACATCGCCGTATCGAGATCTGTGAGCGACTTCACAACGCCGTTCACGGTCGATTTTATTGTAGCGTTTTCAAGATCCAGCTTCGCTTTTTCAAGGTCATGCGCCGCCTGTTTCACATTCAGCTTTAAATCTTGAATCTGCTGCTTTTTATCGGCGATCATCTGCTGCAATTCTTCCGCCGTATACATGGAGCCGCCGGTGTCGTAGCTGATGCCCGGATCGGCGTAGGAGAGATCCGGCATTTGAATGTCATCCGGCTCACTGATAACTTCATTAAAGAAGCCCGCGGAAATCTTATCGCCGTCCATCTGCCAGCCCTTTACAAGCGGCAGGTTTTCGTTATCCTGTTCATGCACTTCAAAGCGTGCGACAAACGGGCCGTCCGGCAATGTGAAATCAGGCTCCGGCGTGGGTACGCTTTCGCCGCCGGTCTCATTCGTTCTTGTGAATGTCATCTGCTTGAACCACGCCATACCGGAAACCGCTGGCGCTTCCGTAGGTTCTATGGGCGCGGGAGTAGGGGCTTCCGTCGGCGCTGTGGTAGGCTTTGCAGTCGGTTCGGGGATAACCGTCGGCTGCGGCGCCGCCGTGGGCACTTCACTCGGCTGTGCCGTAGGCTCTGCGCTCGGTGTGGGGGTCGGAGTAGGGGTAGGGGTCGGGGTAGGGGTCGCACGCGGGTCTGTCACGCCGAGCAGCTTCAAGAGAAAGCCCTTCGTCAGCACAGCATCTTCCGTGCAAAGAAAGACATACGGGTCTTCCTCCGTACCGGCACCTTTAAACGGCTTCGAGTGCTCTGTAATCTCCGTATACAGTTCTGCCTGCGATTCCGGCACCGGCGTGGGAGTGGGTTCCGGCTCAGGCTCCGGGATAACCGGCTCCACATACGGCGCCGTATTTTGGAGCTTCGTAAGTTCTTTTTCGGCCTGCTCCAGTTCGTATTTCTTCTTTTTTTCTTCAAGCTCCTTGCTCTCTACCTTCAGCTGGAGCTTTGTCGTATCATACTGCAAAAGCGTATCGCCAATCTTGACAGTATCGCCCTCTTTGACGAAAATCTTAGAAATAGCTTTTTCTTTATCGGGGTAAAGTTCCTGCACAAAGTCACTTGTAGCATTACCGTAGGTGCTGGACTGGTCGCCCCAATACTGTGTGGAGATATTTGAAACCTGCTCCACATCCACCGTGGCATTTGCCGCCTTGCCGTTCACCGCGACCGTCACGCCGGTGATGATCAGCGCGATCACGATCACTACGGAGACCACCGTGATAATGACTTTTTTAAGTGGGAAATTTGCCGGCAGATTCATGCTTCCGCCTCCTTTTCCTCGGGGATATGCTGTTCCGCAAACTGACCGTCGCGAATATGCAGCACACGCTTTGCGTGGTTTGCCACATCGAGATCGTGCGTGATCATCATAACGGTCACACCCTCGTCGTTGAGCGTCTGGAACAGCTCCATAATCTGCGCGCCGGACTGGCTGTCGAGCGCGCCGGTCGGTTCATCGGCTAAAAGAATTTTCGGATTGTTGACGATGGCGCGGGCGATCGCGACGCGCTGGCACTGGCCGCCGGAAAGCTGGTTCGGCTTAAAATCCACACGGTCGCCGAGACCTACACGCTCTAAAGCACGCACGGCACGCGCGCGTCGCTCTTTTTTCGGCACACCTGCGTATAAAAGGGGAAGCGCCACGTTTTCCGCCGCGCTCTGGCGAGGCAAAAGATGAAAGCTCTGGAACACGAAGCCGATGGAGTTAAGGCGAATTTCCGAAAGCTTCGATTCGCTGCTGCCGATGATATTCTCACCCGCAAGTGCATACGTGCCTGAAGTCGGCAGATCAAGGCAGCCGATGATATTCATCAGCGTCGTTTTACCGGAGCCGGACGGACCCATGATGGCGACATATTCTCCCTCATCCACAGAAAGAGAGATGTCTTTTAGAACCGGCACTTCCATTTTGCCTTGGATATACGTTTTATAAATGTTGTGCAGCTCTAAGATCATGCCGTAGCACCCCCGATAACGGTTTCAAAGCTCGACGTCGCGCCATCCGCCGTGTCCGTTTCGCCCTCGGACTCCGTTACAGCACCTTCTGCGGGCATGGCGCTGTAGCCGTTCGGGTCGCCGTCCATATCGCTGCCGTCTTCCGCGGGCATAACACCGTTTGCATCGTCTGTTTTGGCACCGTTCATGTCACCGTTTGCGGCATCCATATCTTTGGAATCGTCGCCCTGATTCTTATAGGAAATATCGTCCGTAGCATACATGCCGCTGTGCACGCGGTCTTCCACAACGGCCAAGCGATCATCTGCCGTCACGCCGGACGTAATCTCATATTCGGAAAGGGTATCGTCAAACTTGCCGAGCTGCACTTCACGCTTTTCAATGCGATTCTTATCGTTTACGGCCCAAACGTAGTTTTTGCTGCCTTCGTTGAGAATATAGTAGCTTGGCAGCCAAATTCCGGTCTTCACGTCTTCGGCCTCATCCGGCTCCACGTAAACGTGCTGACCGAGCATGAGACCTTTGAAATCATCGAGCACAAGGTAGAAGTTATACTTTGTCGCCTTTGTAAACGAGCTTTCGGAACCGTAGGAAACGCCGCTGTTGTTATTATCGTTTGCGGCTTCGCGTTCAATGCTCTCCACGGTGCCCGTCCAAGTCTGCTCCGGGTCTACGCGGGAGACGACCTTCATTTTCATGCCCTCCTGCAAAGAATAGACATTCAGCTCCGTTGCCGTGCCTTTTACACGGTAAGAACCCGTCGCGAGAATCGTAATATACGCGTTCGTAGAATCGCTGCCGCTTGTGTTGGTATTGGAACCGTCATTGATCTGCTTCACAACGCCGGCCATTTCTGCCATGACATCCGTATTTTCAAGCGATTTTTTGAGGTTCTCGATCTCTTTCGCCTTCGTAGACTGATCGTATTCCGTCGATTTCACTTCAAGCTGCGCAGACTGAATCTGCAGGGTATAGGAAAGCTGTTCGTCGGAAGACGCTTTGTTCTTTTCCTTCTGCAGGGAATCAATCTGCTGGTTCAGCGTGGAAATGCGGTTTTTAAGGCTTTCCAGCTGTAACTGCGCCTCTTCAAGCTGCATTTGCAGGTCGTCCGTATCGTAGCTGAACAACTTATCGCCGACTTTCACTTCCTGGCCGACCGTCACATACAGCTCTGCGATTTTCTTTGTATCGTCCTTCTGCACGGAGAGCGTCTTTTCCGGCTCCACAACGCCGGAGTATTTCGCCGTCATACCAAGTGAACCCGTGCCGGTGATGTCCGCAACGCTCGTCACATACACCATCTCATTTGGGTCGCTCGGCGCAACGCTGCCGCCGCGGAAGAAAATGAGCCAGATTACAATACCGATCACGATCACAGCGCCGACGGCAATACCGGCGATTGTGAAAATCTTTTTCTTAGTCATAAAGTCAGTCCTTTCCTCCGCGCAAAACACCCGGCGCGGACTCTCTGATGGTTCTATTATACAGGTAAGACAAAAAATAAACAACTTAAGAAACTCTTACAAACGCAAAAGATTTGCAAAAATCGCGCTCTTGACCGCGCGTAAAATCGGGGGTAAAATGGTATCGATATAGAAAGGGAGGATCTGTCTTATGAAAAATGAACACATCGCTTCATCTGTAACCGAACTCATCGGCAAAACACCGCTTTTGCGTGCGTCCCGCTTTGCGGCAGCTGCGGGCATTTCCAACGCGCCGCTTTTGAAGCTTGAATATTTAAACCCCGCCGGCAGCGTAAAAGACCGTGCGGCACTGAAAATGATTGAAGACGCCGAAAAAGCCGGCAAATTGAAGCCCGGCGCGGTCATTGTAGAGCCAACCTCCGGCAACACGGGCATCGGCCTCGCATCTATTGCAGCGGCGCGCGGCTACCGCGTGGTGCTCACCATGCCGGAAACCATGAGCGCCGAGCGCCGCAAGCTGCTTTCCGTATACGGCGCGGAAATCGTACTCACACCGGGCAAAGACGGCATGCGCGGTGCGATTGAAAAGGCGGATGAGATCGCGAAAAGTACACCCGGCAGCTTCATTCCCGCACAGTTTGAGAATCCCTCAAACCCTGCCGCACATTATGAAACGACCGGCCCGGAGCTTGTACAACAGACAGACGGCAAACTCGACATTTTCGTTGCGGGCATCGGCACCGGCGGCACCATCACCGGCACGGCGCGCTATTTAAAAAAGCATCTGCCACAGGTACACACCGTCGGTTTGGAACCGGCGACTTCACCGCTCATCACACAGGGCAAAAGCGGTGCGCACGGCTTACAGGGCATCGGCGCAAACTTTATCCCGAAAAACTACGATGCTTCCGTTGTGGACGAAGTGCTGACCGTCACGGATGAAGAAGCGTACAAAATGGCAAAATTATTGGCCCGCACCGAGGGCATCCTCGTCGGCATCACGTCCGGCGCGGCGCTTGCCGCAGCCGTGCGCCTGCTGCGCATGCCCGAAAATGCAGAAAAAACGCTCGTGGCGCTCCTGCCCGACAGCGGCGACCGTTATTTTTCCACCCCGATCTTTGAATAAACGAAAAGGAATTTCATTTTATGGCAAAAAAATACTACGCCGTCCGCGCCGGGCGAAAAACCGGCATTTTTGAAACGTGGGACGAATGCCGTGCGCAGACGACCAGCTTTAAAGGCGCGTCGTTCAAAAGCTTTCCGACGCTTGCAGAAGCCGAAGCCTATATGCGCGGTGAAAACGATCTGACGAAAGCCACTCCGGCAGAAAACACGACCGCAGCGCCTGAAGAAGACGGCGCCGTGGCTTACGTAGACGGTAGCTATCACATCGGCACAAAGGAGTTTTCCTGCGGTGCTGTGCTGTTTTTAAACGGCGAAGAGCTGCATTTTTCCGAAAGATTCACCGACCCCGACCTTGCCGAAATGCGCAACGTGGCAGGGGAGATCAAGGGCTCCGAAACCGTTCTGCGCTACTGCATCGAGCATGATGTGCCCTCCGTGACAATCTACCATGATTACGAGGGTGTAGCAAAATGGGCAACGGGAGAATGGAAAGCAAAAAAGCCTGGCACCAACGCGTATCGCGAATTCTGCGCCGCAGCCGCAAAGCACATCCGTTTCCGCTTTGTGAAAGTCAAGGGGCACTCCGGCGACAAATACAACGACCTCGCCGACCGTTTAGCGAAAGACGCGCTCGGCATTCAGTAAAACAGCATAGCAAAAAGGCGAGCTGCACGGAGTTGTGCAGTTCGCCTTTTGTTATACATTACGGAATTTCAGGCGCAAGCTTACGCATTTTTCGCTTCGTCGTACGCATCCTTAAAGCGCTGCATCGCGGCGTTGAGCATCTTTTCGGGACCTGCGAGGTTTACACGCGTATGCATGGTGCCGCCCTGCGAGAACAGCGTGCCGGCGTCGCAGAAAAGATCATGCTTGCGCAGGAGCTTATCGAGCGCTTCATCATCGAGACCGAACGTCGTGCAGTCGATCCACATGAGGTACGTGCCCTGCAGATCGCTGTATGTAACGCCCGGGCAGTTTACGTCGATGAACTTGCAGAAGTTCTTGTAGTTTTTGTAGATAAGGTCGATGACTTTTGCAAGCCAACCTTCGCACTCCGTGTAGCCGAGACGGCAGGCCTCAAGGCCGAGCGCACCGGCGGACGGCGTGAAGTGTTGCTGTAAAATACTCTGGAATTTTGTTTTCAGTTCTTCATCGGGAATAACAATATTCGAGGTCTGGAGCGTCGCAAGGTTAAACGTCTTGCTCGGCGCGGTGCAAACAAGATACTTCGGCAGTGCATCCTTGCAGGCGTTTGCAAATGCCACGTGCTTATGACCCGGCATGATGAGGTCGGAGTGGATCTCGTCGCTGACAACAATCACATTGTGTTTTGCGCAGATGGCGCCGAGCTTTGCGATTTCGTCTTCCGTCCAAACGCGGCCAACCGGGTTGTGCGGATTGCAGAAGATAAACATCTTGTTTTTTTCTTCTGCGCACAGCTTCTCAAAGAGGTCAAAATCAATCGTGTATGTCTCGTTCGTGTTGATGAGCGGGCACTCCACGTTTTTTCTGTTATTGTGCTCAATGGTCATTCTGAACGGATAATAAACCGGCGGCATGGTGATAACGCCGTCGCCGGGATCGGTATAGGCCAGAACCGAAACAGCCAGAACCGTTACGACGCCGTGTGTAGAAACAATTTCTTCTTTCTTAATATCCCAGTCGTTGCGACGCTTCATCCAGCCGCATACCGCATCGAAGTATTCCTCTGTGGGGCCGGTATAGCCGAGGATATGCGTATCGATGTACTTTTTCAGACCCTCTACGATCTCCGGCGGGTTTTTCAGCTCCATATCCGCAACGGAAAGCGGTGCAACGTTTTCCGGCAGGTTCGGATGCTCTTTTGTCATCTCGTCCCATTTGCCGGAGCCGGTGTTTTTTCTGGAAACCAGCGTTTCAAAATCATAGATCATTGGTAATTCCTCCCATTCTACAATAAAGTAATCTACTTTCAAACGGTCTTATTCAACCTCAAGGTCTGCAAAAGAGAAGGTGGTGCAGTCTACAAGACCGCGGTCGGTCAGGCGCAGCTCCGGCAGGCAGGCAAGGGGGATTAAAGCCATCGTCATAAACGGAGATTGAATGTCGCAGCCGATCGTTTCCCAAGCTTTGCCGAGGTCCTCGACGAGCTCGTCCATTTCTTCAGCGGACTTTGTGTTCATGAGACCCGCAAACGGCAGCGGAACACAGCCGAGCACCTTGCCGTTCTGCACAATACACTCACCGCCGCCGCATTGAATGAGTGTGTTTGCAGCAAGTGCCATATCTTCGTCATTCGTGCCGACAACGAGCAGGTTGTGTGCATCGTGTGCAACGGTGGAAGCCATTGCGCCGCACTTGACGTGGAATCCCTTGACAAAGCCAACGCCGTGCTTGCCGGTCTTATTGTGGCGCTCGAAGACAAATGTCTTCAAAACATCCTGCTGCACATCGCTCTTTAATTCGCCGTTTTCAACCTTGAGTTCAACGTGACGCTCATAGTCGCCGACATGTACCGGGATAATCTCGATCGCACGGACGGTTGCCGTGCCAACCTTATCGGTATGCACCTTAAAGGTTTCCGGGGTGATCGTCTCGCCGACGTGCATCGTGTCGAGCGCCCATGCGGGAAGCTCAGACTTCGGCAGGTCAATCGTCAGCTTTCCGTTTTCTGCAACAACGTCGCCGTCGATGAGCACGCGGGTGACGCAGATGTCTTTTTCGTTATCAATAAATACGATGTCCGCGCACTTACCCGGGGTGATGGAGCCGAGCTCGTGATCCATCTGGAAGCATTGCGCGCAGTTGAGCGTGACCATCTGGATGGCCGTGACAAAATCGATACCGAAGGAGACGGCACGACGCACGATGTGATCGAGATGACCGTTTGCAACCAGCGTATGCGGGTGGGTATCGTCGGAAATCATCGTCGCAAATCGGCTGTCCACTTTGTGCTCCGTGATGGCCTTGGAGACCTCCTGCAGATCGTGCCAAGCGGAGCCCTCGCGCAGCATGGCATACATGCCGAGGCGCATTTTTGCGAGTGCGTCCTCCGCACGGGTGGATTCATGACAGCAGCGCACGCCGCTTGCAATGTATGCATTGAGGCCGCAACCTGTCTCCGGGATGGAATAGTGACCTGTGATGATTTTGCCGGCTTTCAACGTTTCGCCGGTAATGTTGTGCGTCGGCTCCGCGGAAGCGGTGATGCCCGGGAAGTTCATCATTTCGCCGAGGCCAACGGTATAATCGTGCTTCATTTCCGAGGCAATATCCGCGGCGGTGATCTCCGCGCCGGAATCCTCAAATCCCGGAACAGCCGGAACACAGGAAGGGGTCGTCAGCATAGCCTTCAGCGGAGTCTTTTCCGCCTCTTCCGCCATCAGGTCAACGCCTTTAAGGCCAAGCACATTGCAGACTTCGTGCGGGTCATAATAAATCCCGACGGTGCCATGGGGGATAACGGCCTTTGCATATTCGATCGGCGTCATCATGGAAGACTCAATGTGGATATGACCGTCAAGGAAACCCGGGGCGATAAGCTGACCCTCGGCATCGATGACCTTTGTGCTTTCACCGATGCAGTGTGCGGCATCGCCGACAAGTGCGATACGGCCGCAGGAAATTGCAACATCGATGTTGTCGAGGATTTCATGCGTGCAGACGTTTACGAGACGCGCATTACGAATGACCGTCTCTGCGGGCTTTCTGCCCATTGCAACATCGGAAAGCGTACGGGAGCACTCCCAAAGCTGGGTCTTACAAAACTTGAACATAAAAAGTAGCTTCCTTTCTTTTATCAAGAACAACACAACGGAAAAACGCTGCGTTTTTAGCTTTATTTACTCTATCGGGTTCACGGGATTTTTGCAGAACGAATTCATGCAGCACAAAGCACATTTCGGATTACGCGCTGTACAGACCGCTCTGCCGTGTAAAACGGTACGGTGACAAAAGTCGTTGCTTTCCTCCGGCGGCAAGACTGCGCGCAGGTCTTTTTCGACTTTGAGCGGCACGTTGCTTTCGGTCAGACCGAGTCGTCCCGTGATACGGATGCAGTGCGTATCCGTCACAACGGCAGGTTTTTTGTAAATGTCGCCCACAACGAGATTTGCGGTTTTGCGTCCCACACCGGGCAGCTTTGTCAGCTCATCCACCGTGTCCGGAATCACGCCGTTATACGAATCGCGCAGCACATGGCACATAGCAAAAATATCACGAGCCTTTGTTTTATATAACCCGCAGGAGCGGATGAGCTCCGCAATTTCTTCCTCGCTGCCCTCGCAGAAGGCTTCCAGCGTAGGGAAGCGGGCAAAAAGCGCCGGTGTAACGAGGTTCACACGGGCATCCGTACACTGTGCGGAGAGTCGCGTTGCAATAAGTAATTGCAGCGGATCCTGATATTCAAGCGAACATACCGCGCCGGGATATTCTTTTTTCAGCGCTTCCACAGCAAGAAGCGCACGTTCCTTTTTTGTCATACAAACCTCCGAAAAAGCGGCGGGCAAGCCCGTCTGAATGCTTTACGTTTATTCTACAACTTTTTCATTCGGTTGACAATACCGGAAAAGGGTGGTAAATTTATTTTTATTGAAAGACCGACAAATAACCGCAAAGGGGAAAAAGAATGTCTGCGTTTACCTTAAAGCTCATCGCACTCGTCACCATGATCATCGACCATGTCGGGGCGATTTTCTTCCCGCAGTTTATCTGGCTGCGCTATATCGGGCGGCTTTCCATGCCGATCTACGCGTTTTTGCTCGTGCAGGGCTACATGCACACACGCAATTTTAACCGCTACGCACTGCGCATGGGTATTTTTGCTTTGCTCTCCGAAGTGCCGTATGACCTTTTATTTCAGGGTACATGGCTTGAGTTTCAGCGGCAAAATATCCTGTTCACGTTTTTAACGGCGCTTTTTGTGATGAAACTTTTAGATGCTTCCGCAAAAAGCCGCAATATTTTCATGTTCATCGGCGCAGTGATCTTGACAATCCTGCCGTATTTCCTGCATTTCAGCTATGGCGTTTACGGTGTTTTAACGGTACTTTGTTTCTATTTGTTCCAGAAGTACCGCGGTATTGATGCCGTGGCGTTTGCGGCGCTGACCTACGGGCAATATACGCAGGACGGCAACACGACACAGCTGTATGCCATCGCCGCCGCGATCCCCGTGCTGCTCTATAACGGCAAGCGCGGCGCGCTTTCGCTCAAATATTTTTTCTACATCAGCTATCCGGCACATATGTTATTGCTTTACGCCATCCATTATGTGCTTGCAAATCATCTATTGCCATTTTAAATGGAATAGGGTATAATTTAGTGAAGTACTGCGGCACATAAACCGCAGAGCATATTATTTTTAGAAGGGAAAGATGAAGTATGTACGGTGATCTTTTGAACACGATTGGTTTTGTTGAAACCGCAGACCCCGAGGTCGGCGAAGCGATGGAGCTGGAACTCAAACGCCAGCGCCGCAATCTGGAGCTGATCGCTTCGGAGAATATTGTATCGGAGCCGGTTATGATGGCGATGGGATCGGTATTAACCAACAAATATGCGGAGGGATATCCGGGAAAACGTTACTACGGCGGATGCCAGTGTGTCGATGTTGTAGAGTCCATCGCGATCGAGAGAGCGAAAAAACTGTTTGGCTGTGATTATGCAAACGTACAGCCGCATTCCGGCGCGCAGGCAAACATGGCGGTATTTATCGCAATGCTGAAACCGGGTGATACTGTTATGGGCATGAACCTGGATCACGGCGGACATCTGACACACGGAAGCCCTGTCAATTTCTCCGGTTTATATTTCAACATTGTGCCGTATGGTGTCGATGACAATGGCGTGATTGATTACGAAGAGGTAGAGCGCATTGCACTGGAAGCAAAACCGAAGCTGATCATTGCAGGTGCAAGTGCCTATGCAAGAGAGATTGATTTCAAACGTTTCCGTGAAATTGCAGACAAAGTAGGCGCATACCTGATGGTCGATATGGCTCATATCGCTGGTCTGGTAGCAGCCGGTCTTCACCAGAGCCCGATTCCGTATGCAGATGTTGTTACGACAACCACTCATAAGACACTGCGCGGACCGAGAGGCGGTCTGATTCTGGCAAATAAGGAAGCGGCTGAGAAGTTCAACTTCAACAAGGCGATTTTCCCGGGAACCCAGGGCGGTCCGTTAGAGCACATCATCGCTGGCAAGGCAGTCTGCTTCGGCGAGGCGCTGAAGCCAGAATTTAAAGAGTATCAGCTTCAGGTAAAGAAGAATGCAGCCGCTCTGGCAGCCGCACTTCAGAAGCAGGGATTCAAGATTCTGACCGGCGGAACCGATAACCACCTGATGTTAGTTGATCTGCGCGGCATGGATATTTCCGGTAAAGAGCTGCAGAACCGCTGCGATGAAGTATACATTACCCTGAACAAAAACACCGTTCCGAACGACCCGAGAAGCCCGTTCGTTACCTCCGGTGTCCGCATCGGTACTCCGGCTGTTACCACCCGTGGACTCAAAGAAGAAGACATGGAAGTCATCGCAGAGTGCATCTGGCTGGCAGCTACCGACTTCGAGAACAAGGCAGATTACATCCGTGCGGAAGTGACGAAGCTGTGTGAGAAGTATCCGTTATATAAATAAGTAGAGAAGAATACGGAGCGAAAAATTTGCCAGTCTATAGATTCAGAAAAATGCTGGAAAATTAATGCACAAATAACAATAAGAAAAAGGCTGTATTACCTGCCGCATGGAAGCGCGCGGTGGGTGATACAGCCTTTTCTATTCCAACCATTTTTCCTAGAAATTAAGTTTTTGTCCAATTCCTTTTTCCATTGCTTTTTCATAGATAAGCTGTGCCGTCCGCACATCAAAGAGTCCCATGCCGACTGATTTAAAGCAGCGGGTCTCGTTCTGCTCATGCGGATGTCCCTGCTTGGTATCTTCGATCAGATCCTCGATAAAGTGGACGCGCTCCTGTGTCAGAACGCCCTTTTCCAGCGGGATTTTCAGATCGCCGCTCTCCTCGCAGGCATACGGAAGCTCGGTGTACGCGTTCTTGACGAGTTTCCACACCGCATCCGGCAGTTCGCGCCGCTCCGGACGCCGGGAGCCGATGGCAACAAAGCATTTGCCGCGAAGCAGCTCTTCATCATCCGGGTAGACCGGATCGACCGCCTGGGTGGCGGAGATCAGGACGCGGCTGTGCTCAGCC